>Ga0208161_1000706_pt1 | contig 18542 bp, 11 predicted proteins | sample CB_VirMetaG_3_FD_184538 | JGI IMG/M metagenome (GOLD analysis project Ga0208161, IMG submission 184538) | Freshwater to marine saline gradient viral communities from Chesapeake Bay - CB_1508_1S Viral MetaG (SPAdes) (version 4) | ecosystem: Environmental > Aquatic > Marine > Coastal | place: USA...
TGTTGTGTTCTTTTCGTACTGTGCGAGTACCGCGTCGAGTGCATTTGCCATTTTGTTTTTCTTTTATTCGTTAAAAATTTATCTGTTACTCAAGTAAAATATAACAACGAAAAACGGTAAGTCAAATCACAACAAAAAAAAAAGACCATCTTACGACAGTCTTTTATTCCATATTCCGATATACGATATTTACATTCTTTCTTCATTCTCAAACGGTCTGTCGAAAGATTTTTTAATGTCAGCATCCGAATAATTTTCAACTTCATCACTTGTTAAAATATATTCTTTTTTTCCTGTCTGTTCAAATTCATCCTGTTTGTCCATAAAAAAATCTGTCAATTTTTGACTATATGGATAACTATCTAAACTTCTTAACTGTAACTTTTCTTCGGGTGACTTTTGTCTATATTTTTCAACTTTTTGTTCTAAGTTGTCAATTTTTTGTATAATACCATCCATTTGACTTAATTTATTTGTTAAGTCATCAAGTTTACTAAACATAGTGTCCATATATTCATCCTGTTTGTCTGATATGTTTTTTTGTGTTGTTACTAGTTCTGTAACATCTAATTCTTCAGTACCTTCCGTTCCACCATCATCAGTTATAGATGTTTCTTCACCCTCACCACCAACAACTTCAACATCGGGGTCTGATTCAATATCAACAGGCTCTGGAACTTCTTCAGCACCACCTTCAGTACCTCCTTCAGTACCTCCTTCAGTACCTCCTTCAGTGTCTAATCCTGTGTCCGTTGCCGTATCGCCGGCTTCACCAGATAATGGGGGTAAATCTGCTGTTTCTTCTTGTTCTGTTATGTATTGATAAATTGATTTATATCTTTCAATTTCATTTAATATTTTTTTGTTTACTGACATATCTTAACCATTTAAAAGTGTTTTCATCCCTGTAGGTGTTTCCACTCTAAGGGTTTTATTTAAATTCATAGTATTATCAACTCTCTCTATTAATCCGTCTCTCATTCTAACTGTATAACAATCACCGGTATCTAAATCACATACTTCTTTATAACCATTACCTCTATCAGTTTCAGTTAATCTCGCATCTTTTTGAAGATAGTTATCTAATAAGTTTTTAATATCCATATTATTCTTTTTTATATAAATATATTACTCTAACCAAATATTCAATTTGACAATTTATTAATTGAGTTTTTGAATATGTCGGTCCAATTATTAAAATTAGTCTCTAAATTACTATCTTTTGACAATAGTTCATTTATTTGAGTTTTTATTGTGCTCCCATTATTACCGGTTATTTTATTTTTGTAAATGTTTTTATACAATAATCTAGACATTGCAATTGCCCTACCATCTATGGTATTTGGATTAGAAAGTGGTTTTAAATCGTTAAGTAATGTTTCTTGATTTTTATATCTATCTGCCAACATATTAATACAGTCACTAACACTATTAAAAGAAGCTAAACACCCAACATTTCCTGATTGTGTTTTTATACATAATTGTCCGTCTGTATAATTATTAGCTAAATTACTATTTAAATCATTAATATTTATACCAACTAAATTGTTATTTAATACTTTTACACTATTTTTACCTTTCATAGTTAAACCATATATGAATACTTTCATATCGTTATTTAATGTTGTATTATTTAATGCGGTAATTGTTTTTAATGTATTAATTTCCGTACTATTCAATGGTAAAAATTCTTTTAGTGGGTATTTACTCAAACCTTCACATCTACTTTCGTCTAAACCTATTTGGTCAGTGCTTGTAGATATTCCTCCGTTAGTATTACCAGTAATAGTTTCTCCCGACTGTTTTCTTAATTTATTTTTATAAGCCTCTAATATTTTTTTATTGGCACTAATTACTAATTGATTGGGTTGCTGTAATGAATATTTGGAAACTCTTATACCTTCAAATTGTGTAATAAAATCATTAGAATTTATTGTATGATTAACACTCATAATTAAATATGGTCCATAAAAAAGTGGAACTCTTTGTAAGTTAAAATACATTGTGGGTTGTATCATTGCATTACCCATACTAGTAATTTGACAAGTATAACTTTTACTCCTATAAAAATTATATAAAGACTGTGATTGTTGTGCTACTTTTTGTCCTGATGCTTGTGAACCTAAGTCGGCTAATACTTGGAATGTAGGTGCAATGTTTTTATGTTGTTGCATATCCAATGATATCGACTTAAAGATTCCTTGGTTTCTTGTACCGAAATCAACATTAAATCCGACACATCTATTACCATCAGCATAGTCACTTTTATTGTTGGTAGATTCAACTAAAGGATTACCTGAAGGCCTAGTTATATCAAATGAATCATCATTCTTTTTAACATTTTTATTTTCTTTCATGTCTAAGTTTGTTGATGGTTCACCAACATATATTCCTAACATCCTTGGTCTTGTATCTCTTGTATCTACCTCCATAAATGTACCAAAAGTATCATTTGGTATATCTTGGTATATTACCTCCCCTTCTTTAGTTCTATCATTAAGTCCATAGAAATTAGTATAAACAGGTGTTGGCATAAATACAAAATTATTTTTTTCATATATACTACCCATTAAACTATAGACCGTAGCGTCTGAGTTTCTAGTCTTTAGGAAACTTAATAATTCGTATATATTAATCACAACTAAATCACCTATAGGTCTATTTGCTCTATCTAAAAATAAAAAATCTTCAAATATTGTTCTTGTTTTAAAATCTTGACCTGAAATCCATTTATCATTCATTGTTTGGAAAGTTTTCCATAATGATATTTTTTCTAACTCTCCGTCAGTAGCGCTTAATGAATCATTATCTTTTTGTGTTGTTGTTACTGATGGTAAATCTTTATTTAATTTAATAAAAATTTCATTAAGTATGTTTTCTTGAAAATCTCGTTGTTCAATTAAAAAATCATTAAATAATGTATTAAACTCTTCCTTAGATAAACTATTATTTTCAAGTTTTTTACTTGCATATAATTTTATTATATTATTTAACAATACCACATTCTCTTCACTAAACTCTATATCCATATCAACAAAAAAGTCAGTTATATATGAACCATCATTTTTATATGTTAGTTTGTCTTCATCATTATATTCACCAACATATAAATACATTGCTCGCCAAGCTGTTGGGTTTTGTATGATACTATCCAATAATGTCACACTATTACCGCTAGTCGGTAATGTGTTTGAAACATAACTTCCAAATTCATACTTATCTACTTTATAAAATGATTCTGAAGTGCTAAATGAGTTATATACTTTTCTATCATATTTACCAGGGTTACCTATTTTAAGAATTATTTCTTTTGTTAAGAAATTTACTTTGTGTGACCTAACAAAACTATCAATTTGTTTATCTGAGATGTTTTTAATATTTTGAGAACTATCATCCCCGATAGTAGGTTTATCAATTATAAATAAACTTTTTATTACGGAATAAAGACTAATTTCGTATGGGTTAATTGTCGGAACATTACCTAAAGATGGTGTTTGATTACTATATAACGCTTTTAATTTATACAATTCAGTAATCGGTAATTCTTTTTGGTTAGTTTCTTCATTAAAAGTATACAGGTCTTGAAACTGTGGTTCTTGTATAAATTCTTCAAATGTTTGACCTCCTCTACCTACAATGTCGGATTCAAACTCATTTTTTGGTTTACAAAAGTTTAAGAAATGTGTTTCAAAATCATCTAACATGTCTTTAGTGAAAACGTTGAACATTTCCTCTATACTGTCATAAAAAGTTTGGTCTGTATTATCCTTTAAGTTAAATGCTTGTTGGTTGTCTGTATTTGGGTCGATAGTTTTTAAATACTCGTTATAATTCGGCATTTTTACCAAATTATTATTAAAATACCCAAAGTTAGGTGCTCCCCATAAACTTCTAACGGTACCATTATATACTGAATCATTATCAATGATATCTAATGTTAACACACCACCACTATTGAAGCATTCAAACTTACTTTGATTAAATTTTAAATCCCCAACAGATGGTATAATTAAAATTTTATCTTTATCGTAATCATCAAATTCAGTATTTCCTTTTATATCAAAATATTGTGACCAATTCCTGATATCTAATTCTCTGTTTGGGTTTAACGGGTCATATCCGTATTCTTCACTAATCCTATTTTTACTATCCGAGAGTATTTTTAAGTTTCTGTTTGTATATGCTTCTTCAAATTCTTCTGTCGTGTAATTTGAAAAAATGTCTTTATTTGTAAAGTACCAATATATGTCGTTTATAACCTTCGGGTATAGTCCGTTGTTTAGTTCTATCGTTTCAATACTAATAGGTGTTGGGTCGTTTAATACTGAATTAGTTGTTGTTTTTTGTCTGTACTGATATTCCTCCCCCTTAAAATTTTTTATATTATATAATTTATTTCTATTATTTGTAATAGGGTCATAAGCATTTACATAATCAAAATTATCCCAAACATCGGAAATAATATCAATACTATTTTCATGATATTTCTTATATCTATACCATATAGACCCATACTTCAATATCCAAAAATATGGTACTTTATGTAATGCCGAAAATTTATTAAGACCTGCGAATATATAATCTAAATTTGTCGTTGTTCCGTTTTCAAAACTTTTAAATTTTTCTCTTAGCGTTGGTAAAGGTAATGAATTTAAATATAAATAACCTAAAGTAGTATATGGGTCTAATTCTCCTTGTTTATGTTTATTAACGCCTTTTAATAAGGCATTAATAAAATAAGGAGTATTCAATAACGATGTTGTTTGTTCAGACACTAAATTATTTACTGTCTTATCATAATTTACACCATAATTTAACTTACTTTCAGTAATGTATAATTTTTTATTTGTTCTTTCTGTATAGTAATTTATAACTTCTTGATTTGATATGATTGTATCATCAATCCCTCCATTTATAGAATCGGTAATATTTGTTATTTTTTGCTCTGGATTACTGCTAACATTTGTAATCCATTCAAAATATGTATATAATTTTTTATCTAACTCTTTATCTGTAATATTAAATGAAGCTATAGTTTTTTGACCTTCGATAAAATCATATATTTGGGTAGTCGAATTTGATTTTGAAACTTCATTTATTTTATTACCTTCAGATAAATTATTTTTTACCCAATTAAGATTTGTGAATGGGTACTTATCTAAAAATCCATTTTCGTTTGATATATTGGACTTTAGATATTTTTTGAGTTTATCTGATGAATCTGTGGACCCTTCAACTGTTGTTGGGTTTTCTGTTATGTAACTTGTATTATATATTCCGTAACTATTTTTTACACTATTTTTTATGTATGGTGTAACGTATTCATTCCTAATTAATAGATTAAAACTTCCGTTATTGGATATTGATTGTATATACCTTATAAAGTTTTCATAGGTAAATGAAAAGTTTTTAAGTGTTTGTAATAATTCTATAGAATCTGAAGACGCGTTTTGTATGTTTAATTTCTCAAAGTCGGCCAATACACTATATATACTCTCAGCGTATCCACTATTTTTATAAAGATTTGTATAATTAGATGATAATAGAGTCCTTTCTAATATTTCATAAAAAAACGGTACAATTGTTTTGTTGGTATAAACATTATTAGAGAATGGGAACAAAATAGAATTAGCAGATATAAATTGCGTTTCAGTTCCTTCATTTGGATTATTCGTATCTATGTTTTGTTCTTCAACTTCTATCGCGGCTCTTATGTACTCCTCAACAAATTCTACCTCAGGCCAAACATCATAACGATAAGCCTGTGTTCTATTTATACAATTTACATCACCTGGATATTTGTCTTCATATTGTGTGTTACCCTTTTCGTCAATAGTTTCTTCCACATATTGTGGCCAAGGATAAACCGGATTTAAATTAGTTTGTAAACCATCATCACTAACTCCTTGTACATTATCTTTTGTTTCGACACTATCCACATTATTACCTAATATAACATCCAATCTTATTGGGTCTTCTCTTTTGTTCCACGCATCCTCATGTACATTGTCCATTAATCTAAAAAACGCATCCGTATTCGCGCAAATAACCGCCATAACGTTTTTTATGGTTGGGTTAAATCCTAACCCTGTTGGCGATTTTATTTTTTCAGCAAGCGCAACTGAAAGTTTGTCTTCTATTATTTTCTTTTGTTTTTGAAATTTGTCTTCTAAAATTTGTATCTTTTTTAGAAAACTTCCATTTTCTAAACTAGCACTTCCATTTAGATTACCAAATTTAAAAAATGTGTTCGAACCTGATGTTTCTTCAACGTTTTTAGTGTTAAAATCAATAACAATCCCTTCTGTTATTATTTGAGTTGTTAAGTTTTGTCTAAAATTATCAAGTACTATTTCGTCTTGTGGTGGTCTTCTATTAATTTTAGTATATGTGGTATTTAAGTCTATTTCATCAAGACTATTAATTGTGGTAATAAAATTATCAATACCACAATCAAAAGATAAACTTGAGTCTACTTTTTCTCCGTTAATCACACAACTACCGTTTTCACCAAAAGTCGCGTCTGTTTTTATAATATCATTATTTTTTGTTATTATCGCTTCAAGTTCAGTAATTGAGTTTTTTATTTGTTCTAAAGATAGATTTTTTTTAAAACCATATAATATGGATTTATTTTTATCTATTGGTATTAGTGTGTTGTCTTTGTCTATATACTTTGAGAACCACTCGCTATTACCACCAAAGACGTCTCTACGATATTTGTTAATGGTATTAGTAAATTCACTAATATCTATTAGTACAGACATATCTTCTTGACTGTAACTTTCCATAACATATCTGTCAAAATTTTCTAATTTTTTTTCTAACACTGGTAGGGTTAGCGGATTAGTCTGTTGGTTTGGGAAGTCGTCCCCAATCAAACCTTTTGACCTATAATCACTATAAACTTGTTTTAGTATTTCAGTTCCTTTTGTCGATTGTAGTGTATTAATTTCACTCGTTTGTTGTCCCTGTCCACCACTATTTGTTGTTGTAGTACCATTAACCTCAAAACTTTTTTGGTACATATGTGGTAATGTATATAAATTATTTAAAGAAATGTCTGAAAGTATAGCATAAGTTCTTGCGATGTAATTAGTTGTTATTTTGTAATTACCATCAGATGAATCAAATCTAGCGTTAAAATCCTTTAACATTAATTCATATTTTACAGCCTTACCAAAATATCCCTTAATAGTTAAAATAAATAATGGATATGGTAATTGCATAAATGCACTATATGGTGAGTTTTCTCCTTGTTCAAATAATGTTCTTCCTTGAACATCAACCATTTCAATAGTTACTTGAGGTGCAAATGCTGTATTTATTTTTATCTGCACATTTGTAATCCCCAATAATTGTGTATCTTCAGGATTGGTTATTGTTCTAACAACACTTTTATTTTCCCCTTGTCCAACTTCAGTTAATTTAGTTTGATTTAAACCCTTACCAATTAATGAGTCATTACCTGTAATTTCTTCAGTCCAAGACGTGTCATACCCATCTTTACCCTCAGGAAAAAGAAAATTTATTTTTCTTTTATCATCATTACTCATAGTACCAACCCTAAGATTTTGTACCGTGTCATCAAAATTATCACCAACAACTAACTTAGTTCTAGGTAAAACTTTAGCTTCCAAATTTACATATTTTACAAGCTCCTCATGATTAACCAATCTTTCTTGAACTTTATTATCGGAATCAATGACTTTATTTGGGTCTACGATAATAATGTTTTCATAATCGGTCTCTACATAAATTTTTTGATTATTATAAAATTTGTTATCTGCCATAGTAGAAGAAATGTGTATCTAATGCTTTTTTATAATCTTGTAATGAATTAATTAAAGGGTATGGAATTGATAGTACCGTACCATCATCAATATTTGATTCGAGTCCTCCAAATTTTGGGTTTGCGGCCATTATTAACCATCCAAAATATGGTGAATCATAAAACTCAAAACTTATTTTATCTAATCTACTCCTTCCTAACCGATATATGTATCTTTTATCAGTCGGCTTGAATGGTATGTTAACGAACGGAACTACGGTTTGTTCTCCATTAACCAAAAAATTTTTATATCTATTGTAGTACTGCATTAATTAAATGTGTATTTTTGGTTAAATTTATTACTCTCTGAGTTAACTCCTTTGTACGTTATATTAAAGTAATTATTTTTTGTAGAATTTACAGAGGTTACAGGAGGTTGGACGTAATTAAAGATTCTTTCCTTATCTAAATTAAATGGTTGATATAAACTAAACTTTTTAACATTATCGTTATTTTTAAAAGATTTTACTTCTTTTATCCCTTTGTTTCTTAAATCGGAGTATACATCTCTTAATCCTTTTATACCTTCAAATAATGGTGTATTTGTTTGAGTTTCTGAACCCAAAATTAATGGTAGGTCTAAATTAATGTCTGGAATTTCTGGAACCCCATATATGATTTTATTTACATAAGTTACCCATTCAGGTTTTAATAAAAGTTCATCACCTAATATTTTCTTTATAAAATTTTCAGGTTCTTTTAAAATATCTTTATAAGCTATTGTACAAAACCTTGTTTGAGGTTCTGTGTTAAAATTACCTTCTAAAAATTCTGAATATAAATCTTTATTATCAATCAATAAACTACTATTGTCTACTCCAAACAAACGATTATAGAAAAATTGTAAATCATAACCAACGGTTTGTACGTCACTAAGTAATTCGTCTAAAGTGTTTGATTGACTTGATGAGGGGTCCACCTTTGTGGTACCTGTTAATTCTAAAATTATGTTGTTTCCCGATTTGTTTTTAAACCCATCGGTTTCTGTTGTAATTAAATTTATTTTATCAATAGTTCTAATCAAGCTTAATTGATTTTTAACTAAATCAGACATATGACTACTTAAATCGGTATTAAATTTTAATATTGATTCATCTATATAATTTTGTAAGTTTCTTTTAAACTTTTTCTTGTCTGATTCTTTAAAATCATTTTGATTTAATTTAACTAAAAATGGATTTGTATTTTCACTTATATCATTAGTTAAATTGTCATATAATGTATCTGTTAGATTTTGTATATTTTCAGGTTTACCAAAAATATTAATTTCTAAAACATCATTATTATCTAATTCTCCCGTAATCAAACCATAAAAATATTTTCTACTATTTGTGAAGTAGTAAAGACCAATTAAAGAATTATCATTATTTATTGTTTCAACAGTACTAATAGTGTTTTGTACATACGTTTCAGATTTACTCACTAATTCTTTAACAATTTCACTATATTTTGTTTCACCGGTAAGATTATTACCCACAAGTGTAGTATTTAATATTTCACCTATAGTGTCATTAGCTTCTTCTGGTCTTTCAATTTTACCATCCGCAACACTAAAACCCTGAACGTCTTCAACCCTTCTCATAACCTCTTCATCAATTTCAGACCTGTTTTCGGTTGGTACTGCTCTATCGTCATACATTTCAGTATTAGCATAATAATTAAATGATAAGGCGTTTTGTAATCTAGATACCGGTTCTTGTAAACCTTGTCCCCCTATGAAATAAAAACTCATGTTTATATCTGCAATCATCGGTTGTACTCCAATACCTTCAGGATTTAAATCAAATTGTAGTGGGTCAAAGTTTATAGACATTTGATTTATAGCAATTTTAGTGTGGTAAAAGTCTCCAATTCTTAATATACATATAGGTGGTGCTCCGAACGCAGTATTTTGTACACCACCTTCTTTTGGTTTTCCATCGGGACCTATTACAGGTATAGTATCTCCAGGTCTGATACATTGTTGTAAAAATGTCAATCTTGAGTTAAGTCCTTCAGGTGTCATAGAGTGGAATGCCGGTTGGAAGTACTTAATTTTTTCTTGTATTCCTTTATAAACCATTGGACTATCTTCTTTCATCATAGAAAAATAATCACATTCACTTAATAATTTTCTCAGTATTCTTTTTGCCACGTCTGTTCTTTGTTCGGTGGTATTAGTTGTGACTTGAGTTTCGTTATATCCCGTAACCGTAACGTTGTCTATTGTTGTAACTTCTTCAAATTGTGGTATTTCTCTTCTTTCTATTTCTGGTGTCGGTTTTTCTTCCACATCTATCCTAACTCTTCTACACGCCATTGCTGTGGGCGAATAGGTACTATCGGGTAATCCCCCTAAACTTTCGGTACATTTAAAGGGCCCATTACCGTCAGGTGTATAAACATCTGCTTGTTCACCCTGAGCAACAAAAGTTATTGTAAATTTATCTGCGTATTTTTCTTTATCAATAAATGTATAAAAATATTGTTCAACAGATTTTAACCTTCTTTGTGATAAAGTCGCATTATAATCTACAGAATTTGGTGCCGAAGCCGAACCGTACATTACAACATTTACTGTTGCCCCTTCATCTAAAGCTGTTTTAATCTTATTGGTTAACTCGATTGTTTTAGTCTCTATATTTTTAATAAATGTTTCAAAAAAGTTTACAATAGGTTCTTCATACTCAGGTTTACAGTATTTCTTATACCTTTCTAAACTACTAATATATTCATTTAAATGTTTTTGGTAATCGGGTGTTGGTTCTGATATACCAGCATTTTTAGGACCAGGTACGTCATTATCAAAATAAAAGAAATAACTATAATCTGATGGGTCAACTTTATTAACGTATTCTTCTATTATTGGTTCTTTTTCTATTATGTCTACTCTAGGTATTTCTTTAGTGTACTCATAATATTCTTTTACATTATCAGTTTTTTCTATTATTTCATATATGTCACTAGGTGAGAATTGTGGAAATTTTGTAGCCAATTCATACATATCGTATGTTCTACATCCTGCGAAAAACGAATCAACTATATCGTTAATTTTAGATTTGTTGGATTCATTTTTCAATTCTTTGTCTACTATCACATTTAAAATAGATGGGTGGTCTACAATTATTTTCCAACTTAATGAACCGTTTCTAACAGTATTATTATATGTGAAAATTGGTTCTGGTCTACCTAAAAACTCATTAGATGTCCAATTAACTGAGTTTTGTTCTGAAACTTTTAAATCATATGGAGGAAACCACATTATTCTACCTTTATTGGGTCCTCTTTCACATACAGGTAAGTCTTGATAAGTATATCCCTTTTTACTTGAGGTTCTCCAAGCTAAATTTTCAATAGAAAACATGTATTTTTTGACTTCTCCTTCTTGAATGTTTGACGATGTTTCGTCTCTCCATGGGGCTATATTTAAGTTATACGTATTATTAAATATAGAATTTTTAAACCTTCGGTTATGGTCTACCGCTCCTTCGGTTTTTTGTAAAAATTTATTGTGTGAATAAGTCCTATCTTTAGAAAAGACTCTACAGTATTCAGTACCCACTATACTACCATTACTTAAATCTTCATATTTGTAAACCATAGACCCTTTAGTCATTTCTCGTGTACCATCGTTAAAAACTTTTGATACTTGACTTATAGCGTTTCCAACATGTTGTAGTTTTTTATCTCCGTTAAGATTTTCAGCGGCTTTAATTAGTCTTTGGGTATTATCTAAGATTGAACCCTTTGTGAAGGTATATGAATTAGATTTGGGTGTTGAGTCGTATCCGTTATCAATTGTTGATTCTGAACCGTAAGAAGATAAAGAGTTTAAAAGGTCAGTAACACCCCCTTGTGTTTGCACGTTTGAGTTCACTCCCCCTCCTCTTGTTGGTGATTTCTTAGCGGTGTCTGACGACCCTTCAGTTACCCAAGTAAAACCTCCTTGTAATCTATTAGTGTCGAAACTATTATTACTATATACTTGAGTACCTGTAAATAAGTTATTACCGTTTAAACCGAATTTAAAATTATTTGACGCTTCTTTATTTTCGTATTCATTACCAAGAGCGCTGTAACCATATATAGGAGTTTCGACTTTAACTCCTGAATTATTTATAGGTAAAGCATCTGAAGGTGATATAATATCCTGAACTGTTAAAATTTTACTACCTAAGTAATAACTACCCACAGGAGCTTTATCGTTAACTTGTTGGTAATCCGGTCTTAATTTATTATAACTTAAGTTTGAAAATAGTCTTCCTGATTGTCCTTTACCTGTACTTTTTAACATCAAGTCGGAAGCTTGTCTATTTGTTTGCGTTTTTATACTTCCTCTATCTGAATATTCACCTTCTTGATTTGATGCCTGTTGTTCTGATGTTTGTAAAATCTCAGGACTAAAATAGTCTCCCTGAATCCAAGAATATGGTGAGTATACACCTGAAAGTCTACTTAAAAAGTCTAATCCTTTACCTATAATATTTGCAGGTACTGATATATGGTAATCTTTTTCAATAATACTTCGATTTCCTGTTGCAATTGCCAACGCATCAAATGGGTCGTTTAACGCATCTAACGCATTTATTCTACCTACGGTTTGTTGTCTTAATTCATCCCCTAATCTATACCCAAATTGTTCTTTTAATTGATTTGCACCAATTTTTGCTAAATCAGAATCTTGAGTTATTGGTCCATTATTACCTATCGGTATTAATTCAGTTAATATATTATAAGGATTATATACTGAAGAAATAAAACTATAGTAGTTACTTCTTTGTTCTATAATTTTTTCAATATCTTTAATACTTATTAATTTCGTATATCCGTCTTCAGGAATATACTGATTTTTTATTGAAGCCCTTAATTGTGATTCCTCAGTTGATATTGATGGTTCCGAAGCATAATAATTAAATTCTCCTTTATTTGTTTCAGTACCTTTATCATTATTTATATTAATAATGTCACCAAACCCATTTACACCTTCAGGTCCGTACTTGTTTTTTACGTATAATTTACTCTCTTCTATATTACCAATCTCTTCTATATTGCCTGGGTCTATATTAGAAAAATCATTACTATAATACTCTGTAGGTTTAAAAGCGTCATTATACGGAGGTAATTTCCTCGATAATAATTTTTTTCTAAAACTTTCAGTAGCGTCAAATGTTAACTCACTTGGCATTTTAATTCTATTTATAGATAAATAGATTCATACTTAATTTTTATCCGTATGTTGTTTGTGTTCCTGATACTATTTTAAGTACTTGTGATTTAAATTCTGAACTGGCCAATAATTGATTAAAGTCTATTTTTTCCATATTAGTATTATTTAAACTTAGATTTATTGTACCATTTACCTTTACTTCTCCTTCTGAAATATTTCTAATAACACTTGTTTGTTCACTATTTTCAGCATAATCATTTGTTATTGTAGTATTTAAAGGTAGTGGTTCAACATCTTGTATTGAGGCAACATCCGAATTGTCTATACTTGTTTCATTGTTTATGTCACCAAAATCAGGTTTTAATGGTGTATTAAAACTAGTGGATTCATCTTCACTTCGTTCTGTACTCTGTTCAGTATTTTGTTCAATATAAAGTCTATCAAGTTGATTTAAAATATTATCCACTTGAGTACCTAAATTTGTAGTATCTAAATCAATACCTAATAAATTACTTAACGCCAATGAAACATTATCTATTTTGTTTTTAAAAACATTAGTTTCTTCTAATGATATATCTGTTTGTTCTAATACTTGTTTAACGTTACCAAATGTTGACGCAATCATATTTGCGTATCCTGTTGCATACGCTTTAATAGTTTCTGGATTTGAAAACCCTTCATCAACCATTTGTGTTAGTGTTTTACCTAAATCACCTATTTGATTTCCCTTGGTAAGTTTTGATACTCTTTCAGAATATTGTTCTGTAAATGAACCCATAACATCCGCCATATCACCATATAGTGGTGTTTCAGTCGCACTTACTAATGCAGTAGCACCTATTTGTGCCTTTGTACCTGCCATTATTTGTAAATTAGATAATTGTTCTTTGTTGATGTCTCTAATTTCACGAGATACTTCCTCTGCTGATTTTGCTTGGTCTTGTTGTAATTCGTCTAACTCGGCTAATTGTTCCTTGGTTAGACTTGTTGCATCAACCATTTCATCCATTCCAGGTAGTTTTACTTGTAGTTGACCTCCAGGACCTATTTCAGATAAATTTGCGATTAATTCTTTTTGTTCTTCAGTATAACCCCCAACCGCATTTTCTAATAATTTTAATTTTTCGGTTCTTTGTTTTGCTTTTATTGCTTGGTCAGCCATATCTTCATATGATTGACCAGTCATTTGTGCCATTTCCCTTAAACGATACATTTCACTAACTGGTATGTCAAATTCACCTGTCTCTTCATTAAAAGTAACAGCACTTTCGGATGCTTTTAATAATTCGTCTTGTAATCCAGCCACATCAGTTTGAGCCATGTGTAATAACTTAAATGGGTCACCTAATGAACCTACTGCACCCCCAACCATTTGGAATCCTGCAGCCATTTCAATTGCCTTTTCAGGGTCCATCAAATCTTGAGCCATTTTAAAAGTATTACCTACATCGATTCTTAACGCTTGAGCCTTAGCAACCATTTCGGTAAACCCTTTGATACCATCTCTAAAATTGTATGAACTTAATTTTTTAAGATTTTCACTTATTTTACCCATAAATTGTGAAACATTAATTCCGTAAGACCTTGCTTGTTGACCCATATTATGGATATTGGTAATTGCTTCATCAGTACCAATTCCAAGGTCTCTAAAACCTTTAACCATGGTTGCAATATCTTTGGATGCCGCTCCCGAACTTCTCGCCAATAATTGCATATTAGTTATTTGTTCAGAACTTAATAGTGTATTCACTTCCATAACTTCATTAATTTCTTTCATTAAACGTAAATTATCATCTACATTAATTCCGTATAATGAAGTGTCTTGTGTTGCCTTAGCTACTGCCGTTTCTATTCCTTCAGAAATGACTTTAGTTTGTCCTAAAGTTTCTCGTGTTAGGGTTAAAGTTAAATCTTCAAGAGCTAATTTAGTTTTAAAAATATTTGAAGGAGATATTGAGTCTCTAAATGTTTTTGCGTATTCAGTGAGACTATATTCCGATAATTTAATTTCGTCTGTTAAACCTTTAACACTCTGTCTTGTCTTATCGGCAGACTCGGCCATCACATTAGTTGGGTCTAGTCTGCTTGGGTCTAATCTACTTCGACCACTTCCTGTATTATTCTCTTCAGCCATTTAAAGATAACTTTATATCTATAAATACTTATCTTTTACTTTTAGCATTTTCTATGGCTTCATTTCTTTTTTTAAACTCTTCACTTAATTTGTTTAAAAAATACTTTCTTTCGTATGTAGGCATTTTCATTAATTCTGTGTAAGACATATGTAAGTGTTTACATAAATAATAAATCTCATCGAGCAGAATTACCCTATATTCAGAAGAAAGGACGAAAAAACTCCGCCCCAAAAGTGATTCTAACCTCCACTTTTTCTCCTGACGGGGCATTTACAATTCGGTTAAGTTTTAACCGTGGTTCACAATCTTTTATTTTATTTCTTATAAATTTTGAGTCCGCAATAGGTAAATTAATTATAAATTTACTTATCTCCTCTCTATCTGTTATATCATCAACAGACACAATATGTTTTTCTAGTCTTTTAGTTACAATAGGTGCAACCATTCCTTCAGGGTATTGTGAAGATATATTATTAATTTCATTAATATCACCTATATTTAAAATTCTACATAAAACTCTTTTACCCGATTTTGGTAATATAAACTCAAATAACCCTTCGTTATTTGGTTCTATTGTTGGTTCTGTAATATCTAATTCATCTAACAGAATGGTTTTTTTAAATTCTTTACTGGTTTTTGGGTCTCTAAGTGTAAAATTATATTCGGGACCAAAAGATGTGTTCCTTAAAAATATTAATATAGCTTCAACATCACTTTCCAAAAGTTCGTCTACATTAAAATCTGGTTCATATATTTTATTTTTTAACAAAGTTCTAACTATATTATCATTATTACTTGCTGAAATTAATATATTTTCATCATGTGCGGTTAAATAACCAACCTTTAAAGACTTTTTTTTATTTTTATAAAACTTTCCTTTAGATGGTAGTGTCACCACATCATGAGGTAAATTAAAGTCTTGTTGTCCGTATTGTCTTGACGTATCTTCCATTTTTTATATATAAAAAAACCATAGGGAATGAACCCTATGGTTAAATATATTACTTAATGATTTTTTATCAATAGTATTAGTAAACCAAAATACATCTATCAGGACGTAATGTAGCGGTGATTGTTGCCAATGCATCGTCACTATATCCCAAACTATCGAAGTTAACATCAGTTAAGAATGTTCCTTGTAATATCCACTTTTCAACAGCAACACCTGTTGGGTCTAACATTTCAAGGTCTAAGTCTTTCTTATAACCCGCAGCGTATCCCATACGACCTGTTACAGACTCCGCAGTTAAACGAACCCATTCCATAAGGGCTTGTGACGCTGAAGGTCCGATAGGGTCTCTAAACGTAACGTTAATCGTATTCCATGTAAATCTACCAGCAACATAAGTTGATGTGTTTAAGAATGGAATTTCTGTTGGGTTGATACTAATTTGAGGTCTTGAGGTAGACTCAACGTACCAAGAGTTAATACCTAATGAAGAAGGGAAACTCAATATAAATCGGTTTTTCCTTTTTGGTTCATAAGGGACGGGCATTTTCATTAATAAATCAGCCATAGTATTTTGGTTTTAAATTTTTCGTGTTTATTTAATTATAAATATCAGGTTAAAACTTTTTTCTCTTTACTTTTACTTTTTTCATTGTAAAATCCTTAACTAGAATCCAGACTTAAGAAATTTAAACTTCTTTTTTCTCTCCTCCTTTTGTTAAATAAGTTTTAACTGGTTTTTCATCTTCATATTCTTTTTCTAGAAATGACTTTATAGATTCAATATTGCCTGGGTCATCATCAGAAAATCCTATTTGAGGTACAAAATTGTTAGTTACATCATTTGTAAATGATACTTTTTGACCTAGTTTACGGCTCTGATACTTAACATAGTTAATAAATTCTCTTAATGCTTTTATTTTACCTTCTTCAGGGTTAGAAGCAGACCCCTCACCATAAGTCACAGGATGGTATTTACACATGTCCAAATACTCTTTAATTAATAATTGGTCATCTCTCATTACCTCTCCCGATAAGTCACGGTATTCTTTTAGGTTTTGGATTAAAGACTCCGCACTAATACCATTATGGTTAGTCACAATAAAATTATAAATAGAGTCTCTTAAAACCGTAGGTGTATGTCCTCTTGCAGTTATTATCGCAAAAATAGAACCCCCATTAATACACTCAACAAAATCGTCCCATGAAGGACCTGGTTGAGCTAATAAGGAGTCTACGATAAATTTCTTATCACCCTGTACACCAAAATTTCGGTAAGGGTCTTCTGCATAACCAACAATCATTTCACCGTTGTAATCAAAAGGTTCTTTACCGATTTTTTGTCGGTACTCGGCAAAGTCCTCTGTAGACATACCGACTTCACCACCTTGTTCAGATTGTAACATAATTTGAGTGGGCATAATAACAATATTGTCATCCCAATCAAAAGCATAATACTTTAAATCAGGTTGACCTTCTTCTATACCCTCCCTAAGGTTATTAAGATTTCTTCTTATAATCTTTTTAAGACTCATATTACTTGTTCAATTTTTCAATCAATCTTTCTAATTGAGATTCAGTAACAATAATATTCTGAGGTTTTTCAGAATAAGTTTTTACACCGTTGTTTTTAACTTCTAGTGCTTCTCTAAGAACTTTCTTTTTAAATTCCATATTTTTATTTTTATTAAACGTTTAATTAAAAGTAATAAATGGGGGACACCGAAGTATCCCCCATTATATAATTATCAGATATCCTCAAAAGATGCTCCAGTTGGAGTGATTAAGAATTCAATATCAATAAATTCTAATGCTCTTGTTGGTTTTAGATAAATTTTACCGACTAATTGGTTCTTATCTAAGTCTTCAGGTGTGTTCTGAACCACAACTCTAAAGTCAATCAAACCTCTATCTCTTCTGATAGAATCTAAGATTGGGTTTACTGAGTCTAAGAACTCTTGTCTTACTTGGTCGTCGTTTTGTTCAAACAACAATCTAACCGCGACTGCTGAAATTAACTTACGAGCTTGTAACAACAATCTTCTAACATTAATTCTGTCAAGTGCAGACTCTTTAATTTGGGTTGTTTTGTTACCCCAAATTACTGTACCCACATCTGAGAATGTTGCGATTGGGTTAATTCTACCCTTATAAAGAATATCTCTATCTTCTTGTGTTAACTTCTTACGTGCTTTAATACCATTAACAAGACCTCTTGTGTAACCCGCTGATGCGAACCATGGGAAGGCAATGTTATCAGTTAACGCTAAGTTTCTAACAACCTCTGCGGTTGGTGGTAAGTAGATTTGAGTATTATTAACAGTATCTCTTGTTAAAATCCATGGGTAATAAGTTGCTGTGTAGTTAGAATCTATACCTGTATCTTCTAAGTTTTCGGTAGACTCTTGTGGGTAAATGAAGTCTGTTGTAAAGTTAGATGTTGTATTAGTAAACAATTGATAGTCAGGTGTTGTACAAACA
>Ga0208161_1000708_pt1 | contig 18531 bp, 12 predicted proteins | sample CB_VirMetaG_3_FD_184538 | JGI IMG/M metagenome (GOLD analysis project Ga0208161, IMG submission 184538) | Freshwater to marine saline gradient viral communities from Chesapeake Bay - CB_1508_1S Viral MetaG (SPAdes) (version 4) | ecosystem: Environmental > Aquatic > Marine > Coastal | place: USA...
ACTCTTGCCACTTAATATTAGATTTAGATTGAGTAAATGGAGTATCTTCTATTGGTGCAAATGCTATATCAAAATCAAGTTTAGAATAAAGTTTATACCAAGCATCTGCTGCACGTTCTCCTGGTATAAATTCATATCTAGCTTTAGGCAAGTATTTATTAAAAAACATTCCAACAGATTTAACATATACATTTTTATATTCGTGCATTATTTTATTTAACGCATCATATAATCCTGTCTTATGTAAATCTCCATAGTGAGATGCTCCACCTGCATAACCTATGACTATTTTATCTTTATTATCATATTCTCCAGGTTTATACACATCTGTAGAAATTAAATTAGGAATTACCACTACAGATTCTGGGTCACGATAGTATCTTTGTTCTCTCAAAATATCTGCTAATTTATCTGTTGTTGTAGTGACATATTTAGCATCAACTGCTATACCCTTTAAGAAATCAAGGTATTTTTTTTCTACATTTATATGAATAGGATTTAATGGGTCTATCTTAAATACATTGTCATCTATATCTACAATAAACTTAGTTTTAATTTTTTCTTGAGCAATCATTGTAAAAGTATGAATAAATGGATTGGTATAATATGAACCCCAAACTAAATCATACTTACTAAAGTAATCAATACGTTTTTGCATTTCTAATTCAGTAACATTTTTAGCATTTTTAGCTTCAGGAAATATACCTACAGATTCTTTTATATTCCAATCTGTATTTTTTATAAGTTGTTCAATAGGTCTTTTAATACGCCATAATTCTACTGGCGATACAGTATTATCTTTTCTTGCTTCAGTTAAGTTATAGGAAGCTAATAACTTCATTAGCCATATTATATCATTTTATGGCTGCTAGTTCAGCGTCATCGGCTGCGTCTACCTGTCGTTGTCCCATAGTGTTAGCTGATGTTCCAGTATCAGGATATGCCCAAACCTGTGCAGGTACAGAAGATGTATCAGTTGATACCATAATTGGTGATGGTTTACCTTTGTCCCATAAATCAAGACCAGCTACTTTGTTGATAGTTCCAGCATCATATAAATCATCTATAAAGGCATAAGCCCCAGCAGTATTTGTAACTGCAGTTATTCTAACTATTGCATATCTTGCTACTGTTCCAGAGTAATAAGCTGAGATGTTGAATGGTAGCCAAGAGCTAGTAGTGGTTGGGAATGTGTATGTAGCATCAGGTGTTTCAGTTACTAAAGTTCCTGGTAGGAATAATTCAACCTTAAATGTGCCACTTGAGAAAGTAGAGTTTCTATATCCATATCCAAATATGTTTACTTGTGATGTTGGGTTTGCAGGTACTTGGAATTGCCAAAACATACCATCTGTATTGTCTTCAGGTTTTAACACCAAAGATAATGAGCCAGCAGTTCTTACAGTAGTATCAGTTAGCCCAGTACCACTCGACCAAGCACTGCCTACCCTTCTATACCAGCGATGCTTATTATCATCACTATCCATATTCTGATATTTAACTTCACTACCTTCTACCATATTTTCATAGCCAGAGATTAAAGTTGCTGAGCTAAAAGTACAATTAGCGAATAAAATATCATTTACATTACTAGAAGTTGTAAAGTCAATTTGATTAGTATATACATCTCCAAAGCTACAATTATCAAACTCAGCACCTACTATTGTTCCTGATATGTTTCTTATAGCTCCTCTTCTTGCTGCCTGATAATCATTATTAGTAAATGAGTTATTAGCACAAATACCAGCAACTAGAATATGCCCACCATTTGAGCCATTACCTGTATTGTTGCCATGAAATATACAATCATTGATTTGCATATTGTTACCACTATTCCAACCAATTCCAGAAGCATTATTATCAAAGAAGTAAAATCTATTTAGGTTTTTATTTGCTGTCTGGTTCATTGTCATTTGTGGTTGATTAGAAGCAGAGCGACAAAAGATATTATCATAATAATCTCTGTAATCAGTTTTATTTGATTGAAACCATACACCAGAATAAACAGGTCTATTATGTACAATGCCATCTAATGCTTCTATTGTCATTATACCTTGCGATGTTGAGTATCCTAATGTTATACCAAACTTGCCTACACCAGAGTTGCCAATATAATTAGTTCTAAAGTTTTTCAAATATACCTTACCTAAAGTGGTGTTTGGTATGTGTTGAATATAATTAGGGTGGGAAGTATTAGCTGGCTCAATTATTATGTTTCTTTGTAGATTAGCAACTTTAGCTCGATTAGTGTGGGTATTAGATAAGCCACTCTCAGCACCACCAGCAGTATCTGCTAATACATAAGATGTAGCTGAGTTTTTAGTTATAATAAACTTATATTCAGTCTGATTATAGTTGTTAGTAGTGGATACTAATATTTCATCACCGACTACACCTAAATCACCAGAAGTAATTAGTGGGTCGGCTGTTGTGCCTGTGCCTGATACATAATCTACTACATAAGCTGTTGGAGCTGCACCATTTATGATTAAATCGCCACCTTGTGTCCATATACCATATTTGCCTGCTGTACCATCCATATCGTGTATTAGTTTAGCTACATAAGCACTAGGATATGGTGTAGCAATAGTTCCAATGTTTAATTCTGCATAATAATCAAAGACAATCATTCCCTTAATAGTTACTGTGGTGTTAGCTGATGTATCCCAGCTTAATACTCCAGTAGCACATGTAATAACTGCCTGCTGTGTAAATACAGTTGGTGTCATTGATTGTGATGTTCCCCCAGGATTACCAAAACTCATACCATCAGTCAGTGTTGCTGTAACACCAGTTGTTACTACTATGTTATCACTAGCTCCTGGTGTACCTGTTCTAGTATCTACAAAGAAGCCCCAAATTGGTGAGCCACTTGCGGTCGATGTTCTTAATCTAAACAAACCTCCTGAGCCAGATACCCTAACAATGCTCCATCTATATTTATTAGCAGTTGTAGTGGTGAAAGTGTAAGGAGTTGCTGCCTTAAAATAAATATATATATTAGCTCCTAATAAGCCCCCTGTAAGTGTTACATCAGCAGTACAAACAGTATCTACAAAGCCTGCCCCAGCATCTTCTTGTAAAGTAGCCCTATATACAGTGCCATCAGCCTGACTATTAGAAGTTATAAATACACCAACTCCTGCTGCTGCATCAGTTGTGTTGGGTGCTGTGAATGTATTTGTATAAGCTGGTGTGCCTAGTACATCTGATGTTGTTCCTGATGTAGAAGCTGTTGCTACAAAAGTTATAGTTTCATTATTAGCTGCGGTCGATACATTACCTGTTGTTGTTACTGCATATTGTGCCATTACACTTGCTCCTCAAGCCATTTACTCTTAGCTTCATTTATTCTATCCCACATATAAATATCTGCATTTTCTTCTGTTTCATCTGCATCTATTATGTACTCTACCGAAGCTCTAAACTCGTCGCCATTATATAAATCTAATGTTACTTGGTGTGCGTTTTCACCTGCTGAACTATAACTATGTATCATTTTATTTCTTATTTCCCAGTTGTTTGTACTTTCTAATGCCATATCATCTCCTAAAATGCTGTTGCATAATCAGTATAAGTCTGACTAGCCCTGTTAGTCCAAGCTGTGCTATATGCACTTGTGCCAGCTACATACTCAAACACATTAGTTGCTATTGTCTTTCTCATAATATACCAGTATCCATCCGACCTTTGGAAACCGAAATATTTATAAGTGGCTGTTGCTTCTTTATTACAGATTGAGTATGAGCCAGTTTCTTTAGTATATACATTGCTGATTGTGGCGTTAGTTTCTAATGAACCACTTGGATTTACTTTTACATTGTAATAAGTTCCACCACCTGTGCTTGCTCTACCTGCTATAACCGAACGACTAAGTCCAGCTAGAGTGCTATCAGTAATAGGGTGTGTCATTGTTAGGAAGTTACTTGTACTTCCAGCTGCCCAACAAGCAGTGTTTATTGCTAATATACCAGCACCTGCACCAGTCTTTTGAATATCTAGTGTTATGGGCAGGTTAGGGTCTTGTATAGTCGGTACTGCTGCAGTATTAGGGTGTTTAATTTTATGGAATACTACCCACGCACCATCTGGACTATATACCTCAAAGTAAATAGGTGCTGCACCTAACCAACCAAATCTAATTCTAAATAAGTTGTCTTTAGTAAGGTCGATAGCTTCTGGTGTACCATTTCTGGTATATTTAGAACCTGAAGTTCCAGTAAGTGTATCTTCACTAAAACTTGCCTGAGCAGTGGTTACATCTACTGCACCACTTCGTTTAGTTACACCAAATGATGTACCTTCGTAACCTATAAAGAAACCATTGTCATCATCATAAAGACCTATTCTTTGATAAGAGTTAGCAATACCTGTAGTAAAGATAGCTGTAAATGCTACAAATGTTTCAGCGTGTGGTCGGTAGCTAACTGAGGTATCTGTAACTGCTTTAATACCACTATTAGTGTTTGTTCCTGTAGTAAATAAGGCTTGCCCACCAGAGTTACTAGCATCACCACCTACTGTCTTGCTAACAGTAAGGTCATCAACAGAGTCTGGGTCAGTTGTACTAAAATCTATTTCTACTTGATTATATCTTGAACCACTAACTGCACTACCAAATAAGTCTTGAGCTACTAAGTCTACTGGATCAGCAGATGAACTACCACCACCTGTATCACGCTCCCAAGCAGAACCATTCCAAATATAGTTAGCTACACGCTTAGCAGATATATTATCACCAGTATGTTCTGGGCTTATATGCTCAGCACCGGTAATTTCTGGTACTTTATTGCCGCCTACCTTTGCCATAGTGCCATTTCCTTATCTATTCTTTGTCTTTCTGAATCTAATTTAATCCATCGATAAAGAGAATCTATTTTATTTTCTTTTAGCGAGATTCCAAGACGATGCTCCAAATCTCTTATATAACTCATAACATCTACACTATCGTCTGATTTATTCTTAGTGCTGGCCCAATCATAAATATAGTTAAGTTTGTCTAATGTACCTCTGTCTTTTCGGTCTGACATAGGAACTTCAAAATAATCCATCAATCTTAAAGCAGCAACATCTGTATCATAATTAGTTGGTTTAACTAATACTTCAGATGCAGTTTCTAATTTTTCAGTAGGAATCTCTACTGGTTGCTCTGGGCCTGAACCGGGTATGTTTTTACGCAGCTCAGATGCTATTTGAGTTTCTTTATCCATATAAGCTAGTATGATTTACTGTTTGTCTTTTGTTTGGTCTTTTTTAGATAGCCATACCCGATTGTTTTCGACTTTATGTATTAAGTCTTCACAAACTTTGTCTACTTCTATTTGGTCAGCATCATCAATACAAATTACAGCATTGTCTGTTAGATATGGCCAGAAGTCTTCTATTTCTTGTTTTACCACGCTAGTAGTATGATCGCCGTCTAAATGCAAAAAGAATATTTTAGGTTCTAATATTTTTTCATCAGCCCAAAATTCAATATTTGGCCAATGCTTAATCCATTCAAGAGACTTCATTTTATAGTGAGTCCAGTTAGTACCAAACTCTTCACAGTAATTAGATAAATGTTTCATAGCTTCACGATAGAAATTATCTGGATACATATCTTTTAATACAGAATTCACACTCAAATATGGTTTGTTTCCATAAGGATCAACAGTGATTAACCATTGATTCTTATCAGCCTCCCTGATAGCGTCTAAAATGGTTAAGGCACTACCACCAGCCCTTGTGCCAACTTCTACTGCAAAAGCTTGTTCTGGGCCTTCTGTGCAAGCCTCCTCGGCAACTTTATACAAGTCATCATATTGCGGATGGTCTCCAAATTCTGAACGGTCTACAAATGTCATTTATCGAACTCCTTAATCCATTGCTTAGCAACATTAGTCCAGCTAAAGTTCTTTTTAGCCCAAGGTATCATTTCCTTGCGAATTTTATCTTGTTTCTTAGTGTCTTTAAGCATATATATTAATCTTGTTTTAAATTCACGAGCGGTATTGTTATCCCATAATCCAGCTCCTTTTTCATCTTCCATGTGCATTTTTTCGCCAAACTGTACTGTTTCATTTAGTGCAGCAAAATTACTTGATACCGGAACAGCTCCACCAGCCTGTGATTTCATAGCAGTAATACAACTAATTTCTGGGAATGGGCAAGGATAAGCCCAAATACCACTACTCATTGTAGCTTCAGCTATTTCTTTTTGAGATACTTTGCCATGGTCATAAACATCTGGGAGGTCTTCCATTTGTTTTTCAATCTTTTCAAGCCACTGTAATCGTTCTGGATTATCCTTATGAACAGCTACAAAACTATTACGGCCATAATAGAAATGAAGTTCAGCATCTGGGACTTCTTTCTTTACATCCTTCCACATATCTAATAAATAAGCTAAGCCACGTACATGTGAGCTAGCAAAAATAATTCTATGTGGATTACGTTCGTGAGTTTCTGATCCGTCAAACTCTTCAGCATCAATACCATTAGCACTCATCCATATTTTGTTATCAGGGATATTGGGGAATAATCCTCTATGATATTTGCTTAATACAATGACTTTGTCTAAGTTATCCAATCTATTCTTAGTAAATTCACCAACCTCCATAACATCATGTAGCCATAGATAAGTTTTGCGAGCATTAAACTTTTGTTCAAATATCCATGGGTTTCTCCAGCCTATTAATACATCAAATTGATCTCTACCATCAAATTCCCAATAGTTTTTCCAGTCTACTCCATCGTACTCACCAGCTTTCTCACCAGGCATTGAATATACTGTTACAGAATAACCTTGCTCTGTTAAGCGCTTAGATAATCTGATTATAGCTTCTTCCGAACCACCAATACCTTCTTTAAGGCTCCATGGTCCCCAATTACCGATAATGCAATTTCCGGTGAATATAACTACAGATTTCTTTGGCCATACTTTAGGTTCATAATATTTTTTACGCATATTAAGTATATATGGATTATCTTGCAGACTTTTGGGAACTATATTAAATAATTCTGCTGCTTTATCTTTTTCATTATTTAAATCTAAATATCTACCTAAATCTACAATAGCATTAGCTACTAGTTGATGACCTTTAACTGTATTGTAGGTTTCTAGCATTTGCTTGGTTAAATCATCATTCCTATATTTCTGAGCTTTTTTAGCAGCGTTTATGGCATTATCTATTTTGCCTAAATTAAATTGTGCCTCTGCATATACAAGAAGTGGCCTATAGGTAATATTTAATGGGTTCTGTACAGTCATAGTTTCAGTATCTGGTCTTTGCAATGCCATCTCTGCCCATGTTGCAGCTTTTTCAAATTTGCTATCTAGTAGATACATTTCGGCAATAGATGTATATGGGTCTCTATTGTTAGGATCTTCTTTAATAGCTTGTAAATAAGCATCAATTGCTTTTGCATCATCTTTATTTCTGCGATGTATGCTAGCTATCTGACACCAAGCTTGAGCACGTTCTTCATTCCATCCAGATAATTTAAGATACATTTCATATAATTCAAATGCTTCATCATACGCTCCTAAATCCATATAACATGCCGCTAAATAAAACATTGTACGTGGATCTGGATTGTTCGCTTCATCATCTAATTGTTTTTGTAAAATGATAGTATTTCTTTGTATCGCTTTATCACGTCTTTCTTCTTGTGAACGATGTATAACTTTAACTTCTTCATTTTTAACTTTAGTTGTAGTTCTAGTTTCAATAAGAGTTTCGTGCAATCTACCTTTCCATTGAAAACTGCCATTATTGCGAATTAATCTTTCTCTCCAGTGTCTAACTTTTACTGCCCCAAATTCATCTACTTCATATAAATAATCTAAGAATACAGCATCTATTTCAGGTTTTAGTTCATCGGCAAGTTCTCTAAGCTTTGTTGGCTTATCTATAATATCGTCGGAGTCCATCCAGAAAATCAAATCACCTGTACAATTATCAAAACTTAAATTGCGCATCTCAGCAAAATCCTGTTTCCACTCTGCTGTAATCGTTTTAGCATTATATTTTGAGCAAACTTTTTCTATTTCCGAGGCGACATCAACGCCTTTAGGTGTGTTAGCTACAATTACTATTTCATCAAAAATACCTTTAGTACTAGCCAATGCAGTTTCTAAATATATAGCTTCATCTGCAGAACCCTTTACTATCATAGATAAACTTAATTTCATTATATTTTCCTCGCTACGTTAAACATTGGAAACTTTTTCATAAACCAATTTAAATGTTTTTTATTGTTAAACATTAATGGATAAGCTTCTTCAATTTGCCTCAGTAAACCAATAGGCATAGTTAAAGCTCTTCTGTATTGTATTTTACCACTTTCTGTATGACTATTAGCATTTGAACCATAATCATTATTCAATGCTTTTTGTTCTTCTTTAGCCATTTTAACAAAGGCATCTATTTCACCCGGCCTAGCTATATTATAGTTTCGAATAATAGTCTGTATATTTTTTATATCAGAATCATCTGGCAAACCAACAGATGTTGCCATAGATTTAGTTTGTAGGTCAGAGCTAAATTCTTCTTTTTTATTTTCACCAATTATAGGTATATCTTTTGACATTTTCCTCCTTTGGACCTTATAGGTTCCTTACAGGGTACAAAAGTACCCTGTGTAGCAATCTACAAAGATTAGCCTACGAAGTAACCAGAACGCTTAGCGCTTGATTTTTCGTTAAGAGCTTCTAGGGTCAATTCACCTTCGATCATACCCTTAGTTGAAGAACCAGTCTTCGCTAGTGGGATATGTTTAGGTCGACGACCATTTAGATAAGCAACTCTCCATTTAGAGCTGTCGATAGCAACAACAGTTGCAGTACCAGCAGCAGATGGAACTTCACGGTGTTTGAAGATTTTGTGAACACCGAAATCACCTTCGTAAACATCAACGACGTTAGTTAGGCGCTTGTCGCTAGCATCTTCAAACTTAGTTGAACCAGCAGTATAACCACTGATAACACGTTTTAGATACGAACCAACATAAACTTCGTCTGGAGAAGCGTCAGTACCGCCATCCCAAACACCTTTCATGATGTCGTTAAATTCTGTTTCACTTAGTGAGGTTCCGGAGTTTCTTGCAGTAGCATTAGTTGTAATACTAGCAATACATCCATTCAAACGGCGAGCAACACCTGAAGCACCTGAGGCTTTAGTACCAGCCATAAGAGCTTTTTCAATGTCGCGAGCCAATTCAACCATAGTTTTTTGCATTTGGTAAGTGTAAGGATCACTAGCACCATATACACGTACTGCACGCTCAGTGTCAGAAACAACAATGTTCTTTCGGAACATCTGAACGATATTAGTAGCACGAACTGGTTGAGTAAGGTCAGCAGCAGCAGCATCGCTTGATTCTACCTGAGCATTGTCTGCGCTTGAAGCGTAGGTGTCAGTTAGCCACTCGTGTAGAGTGTTAGAAGCACTACTTTCTGCTAAACCGCTGTAAAGTGGAGTATTCTTGTAGTCAACGTTAGTAATCAAATCTACTACGTCTTCAGCACGAGAAGCATCCATGTGAGTAATTAAACCAATTGGCATAATATACTCCTTTCTTTGGATTTATTTTTATTTGTCTAGGTTATCGATTTGTGCAGCAACTGATGGAATACTTCTAAGAACTTCGCTAAAATCACGTTTCTTAAATGCTTCATCAATAGCTTGTGCACGATCTATTTGGGCTTCGCCCTGTGGAGCTGGGTTGTTAGCATCAACTTCAGGTTGTGGCTGAGCTGGGTTAACAACATCTCTCAAAGTATTCAACTGCTTATTGAGTTGTTCTCTAGCAGCTTCGTAAGAATCAGCATCGCCCCACGATAAGGCCAATTCATTCTCTGCGATAAGCCTTTTAGCAGCTTCACGCGTCTTTTCGTCTTCAAAGGAGTCAATGACTTCATTACGGAATTTCCGTGCTTCATCAAGAGCTTCTTCTTGTTCTCTTTGACGCTGAGTTTCTTCTAGTTCAGCTTTATAACGGTCTGCAAGTTCTTTGTAATTATCAGTATCTTCCAGACGTCTTAATTCCTCTTCTTTTTCCTTATTACGGCGCATATTAAGCTCCATTCTAAGCTTATCTAACTCTTTTTGGAGTAAATCAGCTTGGGAATCAGACTGAGGATTATTTGTTTGTGTTTTTGAGTCCACGCTATCGACAGGTTGGACATCTGCCTTGCTTTCAGACCCCTGAGTCTCGGGACCTGTAGCGGGTTGCTGTTCGGTTCCGAGTGCCTCAATATTTTGCGTTTCACCTTGCGGTGTTTCAGTATCTTGCATGTTTCTCGTTTTCCTACTTAGTTTATAATGTTCGAACGGCATGTGAGGGTGAGTTGCCGTTCAATAAGTAGTATGACTTGACAAATGGTATTTGTTGGTAGTTAATTGGTTATTTAAGAAGCTGTTGTATTGGTACAGGTCTTATCTTGGCTTTCTTAGCTTTTTTAGCTTTAGGGAAATTAAAGCCTTTGATTATATCTTCTTCTTTTAATTTCTTAACATCTACAAATTTAGCACCAGCAGGAATAGATGTTGGTATCCTTAATCCGCCAGGTCCAGCTTCTAAAGCTGATAGAGCCTGTATTCTTTTTGCATCTTCAGGAGATATATTTGTTCTAGTAACTGTAGCAAAATCTTCAGGACTTTTTTCGCCCAATAGCATTCTAGGTATGATTTCATTAACATCTTTCTTTGAGAAACCTCTTGGAACACCAATCTGTCTTCCTGGATAGTTATACATACTGCCAATTAAATCTGAAAGAAGCTGATAAGTTCTAGCCTTAAGAGTTTGAGGTATTCTATCTGGATAGATTTCACCTGTACGTGGATCTACATACGGAGTATCAGTCTGTATTAGCCCTTGACCCTGTAAACCTTGTGAAATTATTCCGAATGGTAACCCACCAATCAAACCAAAGTCTGCGGGTGTTCTTGCTCTACCAGTTAAGATATTCATAATCTGAGTTATGTTATTTAGTGGTGTAAAGTAATTTAGCAACTGGAATACTTCTTTATTGTCTGCCTGGAATTTATAACCTTCCGGACTATTCATAAAGTTATTGTAATCACCAATACCCCTTAATATCTGTGCTTGCACAATACCAGGCTGTTTAGCAATTTGTTTAAGTGCAAACTGAGTTACTTTAATATTATATCTTGATGGGAATATAAGTAAGTTCATCATCTTAGAAAGATTAGAGCTTGTGAATCCTTTATCTGGATATTGAACAATAGTTTTAAAGTCTTGCATAATATCAGCATTTTTGGGGTCTGTAACAAACTCAGATATGGTCTTACCTTGCTTGCCTGCTAATGCTTCTATACCAGCAGCGATTGTCTGCTTTTGGCCAGGTTTAAGTTTAGAAGTGATATTGCCAATATTTCCAACATCGGCACCCTCACTACCAAATGATGCACCTTTCCAGAAGCCTAGCTCGTCTAGTTCATCAATTTGCTTATCGTACCTAACTCCTGGCTTTCTAATACCACCACCTAAAGCGGCAACACCAACTCTAGCTTCAACTCTTTCCTGAATGCTGAAGAATGGGTTTATTTCATATTTAGCAGCATTTTGCAGTCTTGAATAAGGCGCTGCAAGAGGGTTGTAATTTAGATTGAAATCAGTAATTTTACCAGCTAATCCACGTTCATCTAAGCTTAATTTAGATATACTCTTTTTATAAGCTCTAAGTATTGTCTTAGCATCATTTTTATCGACTCGCAAAGCTTTAGCAACTTCATTAGAAGTCAACTGTCTAATATCAAATACACCTTTTCTATTCTGTGCTAAATCGCCTAGAGTAGACAGTATTTCATTTGCAGTTCTATTAATACCAGATTGTTCTAGTGCATTATCAAAACCGAGTTTAACTTTATTAGATATGTATTGTATTTTACCTTGGCTGCCAGATTCGGGTGATATACCAAGCTTGGATAAAGTATTGCCAAAGAAAGCAAGCTTACCGTTCTTGCCAGTCTTGAGTGCTGCAACCTCGGTTGGGCTCTTAAATGCAACACCAGAACGTAAACCAGCAGTATAACCTTCTGGAGATACTTTAGCTTTACCACCGAAGAATACTTGTTCTGTCTTGATAAAGCGTTTATTAGCTAAATCAACTACTTTCTGTCCTGATTCACCACTCTCTTCAAGGCCCTGTAGTACACGTCTATTCTGTGGAATCTTAACAAAATCAGGATTATCTTTTTTGAACTTAGCTATAGCTTTTTTAACCTGTGATGGGTTTTTAGTTGTAGATAAAGATACTACTAGGTCATCAGTACTGCCGCCCGGAGATCTAACTGCACCAACATATTTAGCTTGGTCAACAGTAATCTTTCTACCGCTTGCATCAGTTAGTAGACCCTTCTTAGCTAACTTCATTGCTGTTTCTTTTATAGCAACATCACTATTTCTAAAATTATCAAGTTCTTTTACAAGAGTATTTAGATTCATCTTAGACAAATCTTTATTTCCGATATATTCATTAAATGCTTTAGAAGCTGTTTTGGCATCTCCCCATTGTCTAATTAGGTAGTCCTGATAAACCTTTAATGTATTTTCAATATTGCCTGCTTGCTTAGGATTAGCTGCAGCAGCTTTTTGGAATGCTTGCATAACAGTTTCACCACCCTTAATTTTAACTAAATCAAAGACACCGGCACCACTTTTAAATGTAGGTTCGAATTTAGTTTTAGCTTTACTCGCTATACTTCCTATAGTACCTAATGGACCTCTTTGTAAACCACCACTAGCTATCAATGCAGCATTTAATCCAGCTTCGCCAAATTTACCCTGTCCAATTTGTCCAGGCAGGTTAGCTATATCTTGCAATGTAGGCTGTACTAATAATTCATTTCTGGCAATTTTACCAACTATATTCATTGGCAGATTTTTACCAAAAGTTTTACCCACACCAAATATATCTGTAACTAAGTTACCACCAAATCTACCGGCTCGTTGTCCAAATGTTAGAGCTTTTGGTGCAGCAGTAGCACCCTTTGCACCGGCAGAAACAGGAGCAGCGGTACCTAATGTAGCTAATGTGGCAATTGTACCAGCAACAGGTAGATATTTTTCTCTATAGCTTTTAGTTCCTACAATAAAAGGTGAAACAACTTGCCAACTAGCAGCTTTAGTCTGTGCTAAGTTTTGTTGAGTTCTACTTCTTAAAGCGGCAAGTTCTTGCTGAGATACAGGCTGACCAGCTTTAATTCTACGCATAATATCATTAGATTGCTGTACAGCACCAAGCTGATTGCGAGTAATGTCATATTGCTTTTTAATTCCCCCAAGAACTTCACCTAATAAAGCTTTTGGTTCATTAAAAAATGTTTGCTTTAAGATATTACCGATACCACCAATAGCTTGGCCACCAAGTCTACCTATTGAACCTAATATATTGCCAAAAAAATTTCCTGATTGTTGTGGAGCAGTTCTTTGCGGGGATATTATAGGCGCAGCATTTTCATTAAAACCTTGAGCTCGATTTGCTATAGCTTTTAATTTTTCAACATTATAACTTGCCATATTATCTAAACCTATTTAAATCATATAAATTGCCACCAAATGGGCTACGTAATCCTTCGTTAATTGCAGTGATTGCTCTAGTTTCTGGATTTGTTATCTTTGAGTAATCTATAGTTGGTGCTTTAAAGACTACAGAACGTTGTCTAGTAGCTTGTTCAGCTGCTCTTTGTTGCTGTACTATTCTTGCAGCTTCTTCGGTTGCACGTCGTAATTGTTCGGCTTGTATTCTAGCTTCTTCTGCTTTTTTAGCTGCTGCCTGATCTTTTAATTGATTTGCGTACTTTTGTAATGCAGAAAATCTAGTTATAGGATTCCAACTCATAGCACCTGGAATTTTGCTTAATTCATCTCGTCCTTGTGTTGCTGATTTACCTAGTTGGCCGAAGAAGCCACCAATGTCGCTAAACATTTTTGATAAAGCTGTTTTTTGATAAAGCTGTCCAACACCTCGTTTAAATTCGGAACCACTATCCAATACTGCTCTGTTAACATCTACAGCATTTCCACTTTTAGCTAACGCTTCTTGTTCTTGTTGTGAAACGACTTCATCTTTATTTTCGCCAGTAACATAACGTTTTATAATTGGATTACCCTGATCATCTACGCCTTGATATAAAATATTTCCATAAGGATCTACTGTACCAATTACTTCCTGACCAGTTACTGGATTTTGGAATTTAGTATAACCATCTGAGGTTTCTAATTTAACTCCAAATTTTTGAGCATTGCTTTGTGCTCTTTTGGCGGCTCTTTCGTAATCTGCATCAACACCTACTCCTCTTACATTGGTGAATTGAACTTGTCCTTCTGGAGTAGTGTAATATTTACCAAAACCAGAAATTTTATTTTCTACAAGTCTAGCTCCTTCTGGACCAGTTTGTATTCTAGTAGGATTACTTCCCAAAGATCTTTCTTGTATAAATCTATTAATATCATTCAAACTTTTATTTCCAGTTGCAAAACCAATATCAAATCTTTCATCACCTGAAACAATCTTATTATATTTTTCTAAATAATCTTGTCTTAAATTTGGATCATCTGTTTGATCAGCAGCTTGTCTATAAGTATTTGCAATTCTTTCAACAACATCTTTAGCTGTGGAGAAATAAGTTCTACCGCCACCTAAAGCTTCAATTTGTCCTAATGCAGAATTTCCACCAGCTCTCAAACTAGATTTTAAAGTATTTAAATCATCTTTTAATGTAGCTACTTGATTATCTACATCCAATTTCAATTGTTTATTAGCAGCAGAAGTTCCGCCACCGCCGCCACCACTTCGTCCAGCATTCAATATAGTATTCTGTAATGAAGCAGCTTGACCTTCTAATCTTTGTGCAAGGTTTTCATCACCGTTCATGACTGCTCTCTGGTATAACCCAATTATTGTATTAAGTTTAGTGGTAGGATCAATATTGCCGTAAAGTACTTGAGTACTAGCTCGACTTATTTCAGAACTTGTAAAACTTCTATTAGCAGAAGTTAAAGTCTTCTGATAGTTCAAAGATTTAATAGGATCAGTATTCTTAGTTAAAGCAACTCTTTTATTTAGATAAGCAGAATATTTTTCGAATGCTGCTTGGTCTTTAGGACTTAAATCAAATTCATAACTAGCAATACTATCTTCTAATGAGGCTTGTCTTGCTTGTGCTGCTCTGGCTGCTCTTAATAAACTTGATACACTTGTTCTAGCCATTATTTACCTTCCCTCTGGTTCATTTGGTTAATAGCTCCCTGTGGACTAACTGCCGGTGCTCCACTTCCCGGTTGTGATGCTGTTTGTCCAGTGTTTTGATCTGCTGTTAATTGAGGGTTAGCTTGATCTTGTACTGGTGGTAATGGTTGTCCATCTTGTCCATATTGAATAGCCATTGGACCGCCTTCTTGGCCTCCTGCAATATATCCCTGATTATCCACATTTTCTTGTGCTGCAAGGCCAGTATTACCTTGAGGACCAGAAGATGGAGGGAATGGACCATCATTGAAGCCTTGCTGACTTGCAAGGTTAGCTTCTTGGTTAGGTGTAAGATCACCACGAAGGTTAATCTTAACGTCTGGTTGTGGCTGTCCTTGTGGAGGTGATATAACTTGTTGAGCTAATACACCTACTTGTCGGCCTAATACAGCAGCAGTAGCAGGATCTTTTAGTTCATCACGCAATCTATCTATTTCTTCAGTACTATCTGCAAATCCTAGTTTTTCGTAATAGGTTTCAAGTGATAACACGCCAGCATTAAATAAGTTCAACCACATCTGCTGGTAAGTTGCATCTTCACGTCGCAATACGCTTGGCCATTCAATCTTTAAGAACCAGTCATCTTCTTCAACTGCTTGTTTGATTTCTGGCAATATATATACAGCAAGGTTTAGAGCCTCTGTAAACATTTCTATAAGTACTGGTGTCCATCTAGCCTGTTTATCTTCAACAATGTCTATTAGGCCCTTCATAGTGGTCATTAAGGCCTGATTACTTACAGGGTTGATAGTTGAGTCATCGAACATTACTCTAGGTATACCAGATACACGCATAAATGAATCTTTTAATTCACCAATAAGCTGTTGGCTTTCACCTGTAAAAGCAGTAGATGGGCTCAATAGCTGGATATCCTGCTCTGGTGCCATAGGTATAAAGGTTGGACGCAAGCGTTCACGCTTAGGTATTTGTTGACCTTCAAAGCCTTTAGCCATATATACAGGGCTAACTTCTTTTTCAAACAGAGTAGTCCAGGTAGACATTACCTGAATCATAGTCTGGTTTACTTGTATCATTGCATCTGAGATATCAGAGCGTCCCCAAGCACGTCTTGGCTCTTCAACATTTCTGATTAAATAATAGCGAGGCAGGTATTTGTCTTCATTGTATACGCGTACAATTTTTTTACCTACAATATATGCACAGAATGGTTTTTCTTTACCACGTTTTACTTTTTTGAATTGACCTTTTTCATAAGTCCAGCCTGGTAGAATACCTACAAAATCGACTACAGTAACCATAGGTGCGTCAGTTCTGGTATCCTGAGTTGTGTTATCGTTAACAAGTATATTCTGATCAGTAGATACAAAACTAGTAAAAGGCTGACCTTCAACGGTAGTTGCGAATTCTTCACCTTCTTTTAATTTATCTCCATATTTGTTATAAGCTGATGTCTGACTAATCTGGTATACATAAGCATTCCAGTCTCGATTACGGAAATCACTATCACTCCATCCGGCATAATAGTTTTGAGGAGTTTCTAGCAAACTAATTTTAATTCGCTTTTCTTCTTCATCTAACCACATCTTATAAACAGTAGTACCATAGGCAGAACCAATTCTAGCACCACGTTTAAATAAATCTTCTCCACCATTATCACGCATAATTGCATCAATTAAACGTTTTCGAGTTTCAGCATTAGCTTGTTTTAATTTATTCTTAGCATCAATAAGTTTAGTTTCAGTTTCAGGATTTGTTTCCTGTTGCTGTTCTTGTTCCATCATAGCTTGCTGGGCCATCATGTCTTCACCCATACCCATCTGCTCCATGCCTATCTGGTCTTGCATAGCCATTTCTTGTCCTGGCATACCCATTTCTGGTGCTTGCATAGCCATCATGTCTTGTGGGACAGGCTGTGGTGCTGGCTGTGCCTGTGCTTGTTCTTGTCTGAATTCTTCAGCTTCAGCAGAGTTTATCTTATTGTAATTACTATATACATTAAAGTTTCTTCCCATAAGTTGAGAAACTTGAATATCTACAGTTCTTCTTAAATAGTTATAAAGTGTTTTATCAGATAGGTTAGGAAATTCTAGTCCATCAAATAGACCATCTTCATATATCTTTCTATCTCTTTCATCTATATAGTCATTACGTCTTGCTACATCTGAATCAACAGTTTTTAAGGAATTATAAATAGCCCCAATTACTTCAGGGTTGTTGTCATTTAGTGGGGTAGTATTACCATTCATGTGCTTCTAAGAATTTGATTGTATTTACTTTTGGTTTTCCATCGGTAGCAAGCCATGCTGCGAGTGCTAAAGATATGACCCTGTCTGTCTTCAACTTAGCATCATCTTCGCGATAAACAGACAATTGTTGAATCAGTATGGTCTCATTAGGTATTTTGATTGACTTATTAGCTAAAAGTTTGCGTAGTGCTATAAGAATTTCTGCTTTCTTTACATTGCGTGGGTTTCTGCCTACCATTTTGGCTGTAATGCCTGGCGGTTGCCAAGAACCAAAGCATTTAGTGAGATGTTGCAAGTGATATGGCATATCTTGGTAGAATCTAGCACTTTCACCGTTCCAAGTTTCTAATATTATCTTGACATTGTTTAACTTTTCGTATGTAGCTACTAAACCTATGAAGTCATCCATGTGAATCTGCGGGGATTTGCTGTTTCCCTTACAAGCCATCTGTCTAACTAGGCGAATTGGGTTGGTTGGTGTAGGATTTTGCGGTACATCTAGCACTGTGTACACCATTTCGTCCTCACCCATGGCGGTATCTATGCCAATTATGTAGCTATGCCCGTAATCATAACTGACTCCGTCGTTTAAACTGCTGTCTTTGGCGTCCTTAATATCTTCCGCGGGATATAAAGTGTCCCCTGCAAACACAAATTTACCGTATAATACCTGTTGTTTTAGTGGATCATTACCGTAAGTCTGCTCAATCTGGTCAAAATAAGCCTGCGGTAAGTAAATATTCTCGAATGCACTACCCTCAAAGCTAACAAAACCGTCTACTTTCTTCTGACCTTTCTCAAATATTTCGCTATGGTACACAATACTGGGGCTAGTTTGGTCCGGAGTAGAGGCAATATCTAGCTGAGCACCCATTTCACCAAAACGTGGCAGTAAGTTAGACATCAATTCGTACTCTAAGTGGTGCGATCTACCACCTTCGTCATAGCTGCCATAACCAAATTTACGTCCTTGCACACTACCACCCTTATCGGCGTCGGTACTAGCGAACATAATCCCGCAATTATCTTTAAATTGAATGAAATACGGCGCACTATTACGACATT
>Ga0208161_1000709_pt1 | contig 18527 bp, 22 predicted proteins | sample CB_VirMetaG_3_FD_184538 | JGI IMG/M metagenome (GOLD analysis project Ga0208161, IMG submission 184538) | Freshwater to marine saline gradient viral communities from Chesapeake Bay - CB_1508_1S Viral MetaG (SPAdes) (version 4) | ecosystem: Environmental > Aquatic > Marine > Coastal | place: USA...
TTATAGCTAAAGTGTAGTTCTGTACCACTCTGTGTAATAGTCCAGTCACCTAGATCAACAGTAGTTGCGTTAAGGGTGCTTGCTGAGAATGCTTGAGAAGCCGAACCTGCTAGTTCTGCTTTAGTATCAATCTCTGTCTGTAGACCATCAATGTTTGAGATAGTGTGGTTGTGACTGTCATCTGCTACGGTAGCTGTAATAGTGATGTTACTACCACCATTAAAGGATGCACTACCTGTTACATCACCGCCTAGCGCAATAGTACGTGCTGTAGCTAGTGTAGTAGCTGTACCAGCATTACCTGTTACGTTACCAGTTACGTTACCAGTAAGCGCACCCTCAAACGTACCTGCTACGAATGTCTCACTACCTACTGTCCACTTATCTGCAGCCTCATCCCATATAAGTGTCTTGTTAGCTAGTGTACCACGTTCAATCTCAATACCACCATTCTCGGTAGGAGTAGAGCCTGTGTAGTTGCTATTAAGTAGGATTTGGTTATCTGCTAGGTTAATAGTCTCTGTGTTAACTGTAGTAGTTGTGCCTGATACAGTAAGGTTACCACCTACAACAACATCACCTGTAGTGGTAAGGCTTGCCATAGAGTTAGCACCTGTAGAGGTAACATTACCTGTCAAATTCCCTGTGACGTTACCAGTTACATTACCAGTTAAGTTTCCTGTGACATTACCCGTCACACCAGCAGGAGCAGACACAGCACCAGTAAGTGTACTTGCACCAGTCACGCCCAATGTTCCACCTACTGTAGTATTACCTGCAGCAGAAAGAGTACCTGCTACAACAGTATTACCTGTAGTGGAACTGACTGTGAATTTGTTTGTATTAACGTCAAAGTTACCATCAATGCCAGCATTACCTGTTATGTTTAGCGCACTAGAACCATTGATGTTACCTGTTACAGCTAGAACACCTGCAACGTTTGTGTTACCAGACTGAGAGTCAACAGTGAACTTGTTTGTAGCAACATCAAAGTTACCGTCTACACCTGCAGTACCAGAAACGTTAAGCGCACTAGCTGCATTGATAACTCCTGTAACACCAAGTGTACCGCCTACAGTAGTAGCTCCTGTTACGCCTAAAGTGCCAGCTACAGCAGTATTACCTGTAGTAGCATTTACGGTAAACTTGTTAGTGTTAACATCAAAGTCACCATCAACACCTGCTGCTCCAGCTACGTTAAGGTTACTACCAAGGGTGGTAACACCTGTAACACCTAGTGTACTTGCAATAGTAGCTGTACCGTCTACAGTAAGGACATCTGTATTAACAGTGCCATCAAAGAAAGCATCCTTGTATTGTACAGCCGCAGAGCCTAGATCAAGAGTGTTTGTATTCTTAGGCATTACAGCAGTAGCAGACACAATAAGATCTTGTACTGGTCCTACCTTAGTAATAGGTGCCCCTTCACCAGATGTACCGTCATGTGTGTGTCCAGACGTACTATTAAAAGCACCTTCAATAGAGTTGTACTCTGCATCAAAGTCATCAGCATCAATAACGTTACCGTTAGCGATATTATTTGCTGTATCTTGACGTGTATATCCAGCCATGTTAAATCCTTACTGTCTATCGTTTTGTCTGAACTCTAGTATAGCTGTGTCCAGAGTAAATCTTGGGTTAGTGGAACTGTCTTCCATACGTATAGCTACTGTCTTGCCTGATCCAATAACGTTTGAGTTATATACTTTATCTAACTCACCACCAAATGTAGCAGTACCAAATACAGATGCAGTACCGCCATAAAAGAATACAGAGTTACCAGCACTTGATACCGTAAATGTGTTAGGCTGTATAACGCCTGTATTGGTAGATGCATCAAAGTCATATTTAAAGTTAACATCTAACTCCATAGGACCATTAGGGTCTGCATATAAAGTCATCTTGTAAAATGTCTTACGTGTTTGTGGGTCTGTAATAGGCATATATGGAGACTCATAGATAGCCTCAATAATAGCACCATCAAAGTCACTACCTGTATCTAGCTCATATACGTAGCCATCTTCATTAGCAAATACTACTGTTTCAGTATACGAAGATGTGTACTTACTGTCTGAGCAGTACGCTTTAATACCCTTAGTAGTAGCCCAAGCAAAGCCACCAGCACCTTGAGATATAAACTTAGTAGTAAGTAATCCTTTAGACACACTTGCTTGTTCAGATGGCACGTAAGAAAATACACGGTACTGTGCTTTCTCACGTATAACCAAAGAACAAAAGTGTGTGCCTGTAGAAAGTAAATCAAAAGCATCTTTAGCAATAGGGTCAGATGCAATGTCCAAACCAAAGTCACCAATACGATCAGTAGCACTCAATAGTCGTATACCATCAGGTGCGGCATACATAATGTCACCACCAACCTCTTGAATAGTATCACCACTAATACAGCCAATACGATCTGTAATTGGTTGCAATGTAATGTCTGAGATTGTAGAACCTGTTAGTCGTTTAATACTGTTACGACAAAAGACAATTAACTGATCACGGAAAACAGCTAGACCTGTAATGGTGTTGCCTACATTGATAACACCCCCACCATTAGCAGGACTAAAGTCATCGTATGTAGATGGAGCAGTAAAGTACAAGTTATTGTCTTTGGCATAGAAGGTAGTTGTTTTATATACAGCTACATATTCTGCACCTAGTACATCTGCAGATGAAGTAATGGAGGTGGCTGTATTAGTTGTATCATCAAAGACTACAGGATAGTTTACACTATCTACCATTAATACTTTATTACCAGACCCAAAGTTTAACTCTTCAAATCTAACTAGGCTTCCGTTAGCAGTCATAGTTAAGATAGGTGTCCAACCACTACCTGAACTATGATATACTACACTTGATGCAGTGTTACTTCTTATAGCTACAACTTCACCATCACTTACTACTTTAACACCTAGCACTGGACCAGATCCTGGTACAATGTCGGTATCCCACTTAGTGTAGCCTTGTATTTTGGTATAACCACCAGCTTTGTCAGGCTCAAAGTTCTGCAGTACAGTAGCAGAACCTATAGCATTAGTACCATGTTGCAATGGTGAAAGGTTAGAGATCAACCCACCCTTAAACTCTATAGGGAATGTCTGCCACTGTGTTGCCATTAGAAAGAAACTCTTGTATCACGTAGATATTCAGTACGGTTAATGTGAATACTACGTAATTGTTTAATGCCTTGTTCAAACTTTTCAAATGCTAATTGTGCAGCTTGCATGTCACCACGGAATTGGTAAACGTTATACATAGCACCATCAACAATAACATAACGATATGGTTCAGGTAAGCTTGGTACGTCGTTATATCTGTCTAAGTCATAGCCTGAACGGTAATATTCATATACCAATTCGTATTGTTTATCAGGTTTAGGGTGGAAGATTAGCTCACGGCTAGGGGTACGTACTACGTATTGTGGTATTGCATTACTAGAGTTATACTCAGAATCAGCGTATTTGTCAAGGTATTCTTCGTAAGAAAGTACTTTTAACTTACGTGTGTCTGTACCTAATGTAGCATCACGTTTAATGCGGAAGCTATTCATGTTAATAGTTTTAGCATCGTAAGGGATACTATAACGTGCAACACCTACAGCTAGAACCTCATTTTCTTCAACGTGGTTCCAAGGCCACTCATACTCTTCCTGTTGTATGTGACGAATAGCTTGGTTGACTGCATCCTTAGCAAAGCTATAATAACCTGTAGCTGTAGCAAAGTTAGCAGAAGTAAGTTCTACTTCATTAAGGCGACGGTTAACATCGTTCACTAGGCCAATGTAATCATAGGACATCCTTACTTCTCCTTAATACGTAGGTAGATAGTACGTTCATACTGCAAGCCTTCGTTAGTAGTGATACGACAGGTTACGTTATAACGCACATTGTTTGTACCAAGGCTAAACCTAGCGGTAGCCACAGTCTCTGTATTAGTACCAGTAACAAACTGAATGCCATTAATTACCTGTGCATCAACTACCTGTGTCTTAACACCAGATGCATCATCAATAAACCACGTTACAGCAGAGATAATGTCATCACCAAGGAAGCGTGACCAGTCTACACTGTAGTCAATAATCTCATCTTTATCTTTATCAGGCCACTTGTATGCCATAGTTATTCCTTACGATCTAATGTATACCGTGTTATTAGCATGTGCTTTATCTACGTATACGGTATAGTTTTCCTCTGCAACATAGATTAATGGGTTCTCATAATATGTTGGTAGATATATAGTTCTATCTGTTTCATAACTATCTGCTAGAGCTTCATAGTCAAAGTTATTAAGCTGATACTCTATGTCTAAATTAAATACAGCACTTACAGATCCAATCGAGATGTTGTTAACACTGTACGTATCAACGTCTGGCGATACAAACTGTAGTAGCTGTGTAGCAATAGTTGTATTGGCTTTAGCTTCTGTGTCAACCCCAGATATATCTGTAGAAGCAGAAACATTAGACGAGACTGTATTAGCCTTAGCATCATAGTCTATGTTAACGTTACCAGTAGCTACAGCAGGTGGGATGAACGCCCTAGCTTGTGCATCTTCATCAGCAAAATCTGTTAGGTATATCGTCAGATAAGCAGAGGTAGATGATAGTATAGTGCTTGCTTGTGCATCTATATCAGCTAAGGCGTTAGCACTAATGCTACCACTTACAGAGCTTACTGTCAAGTTAGCTTTAGCATCATAGTCTATATCAAGGTTAAACGTACCTGATACTGCGCTGGGCGTAATGTTAGCTTCGCCATACACATTAGTAAAGCCACTGATAGCTGTGCTAGATAGAGTAGATACAAGAGAGGCTGCACCCTGTGCGTCATACAATACAGGCTGTGCTGTAGAGGCTGCTGCTACAGAGCTTAACGTAAGAAGAGCAAAGGCACTAGGTATAGCCTGTGAAAATGCTAACTGTGAGTATGCGCCAAAGCCTAACATTTATGCTTCTGCTTCCTGAATGGTTAGCTCACCAGCCTCAACCTGACGCATGATCTCTGCGTAGTGGCGGTTGCTGGGGTCAAGGGGGACGAACAACTCTTGCCCGTCGATGGTGGCACGGATGGATGTGTTGGTTCCTTCGATGTTTACAACGTATTGGGCTGATGTGATTTGCATGTTGTTCATGGGTTATAACTCCGCATCTGCTGTCCAACTAGATATTGTAAAATTACTAGAACTGTGAACCCATTTAACTTCGCTTGTTCCAATTAAAACATTTGTAGCTGATCCAGTGGAAAACGCTGTTGTTACAGTCGGGTTAGTCCTCATTGAAACTGGGAAAAACGTATAAAATTGCCTTTCAGTAAAACCAGAAGGGATAAATGCTTGATACACTGCACTAGAGGAGTTCTTTGTATAAAACCTCTGGCACTTCTGGAGGGTTACTGAGTATGGCTCATGCTCGAAGTCCGTTGGTGTGTCGCCGATTTCCACCTGAACCATTGCAATATCCATGTAATCGCCAGAACCTATAGTTGGAAAAGTACCCGTATAGGTATCAAACATTATTTGAAAATACGATGGTGAACTTGGTGACCAAGTAAGTGTCCAAGTCGCTCTATGCCAGTTTCCATCGGCGGTAAAACGTGGGCCGTAGTTTTGGCTCCCGTCATAAAGCCTAAAACCAAAGAGGGCTTGGTTTGTACGAACATATGCAGAGATTGTTATGGTTTGGCCCCTAAGAACTTCATAATCTCTGTCCTCAATAAGCTGCATAAAGCCCATTGTTTGTGTGCCGTTATACGACACTTTAACATAATTTGTTCTTGTGCCATCAATTACTTGCCCTGTAAAACGTTGAATGTTAAACGGATCATTCGCTTTCCAACGATCAACAGAATATGCACCTGATGCGATAGACGTACTAGAAGAATAATCTGCTCTTTGGCTTACAGAAAAGTCTCCATTAATGATACGATTCCTGTTCGACAAAGCACCATCCACAGGAACCCGTGAAGCAAAGTCTCTTGCGTTAGACATGTGTTGTTTCCTTTCCTGTGTTTAGCCTAATAAGTAGCCATGAAAGAATATTAATGTATCATTATACCCTTGGTAGCCATTTCCAGCGCCACCACCGCCGATGACAACGTGGACATAATCGTTTGCTGCAAGATGGAATATTCCAGTTAAATTTATGTTTTCGTATGCCTGAGATGTATACCATATACCACCACGCTGCCGCTGAACCCCGTTTTGCATAATTGATAATTCATAATCCCCTGAGTAACCTTCCTGCCGCCAAGAAACGTGTAAAAAGTATTTACCAGTGACGGGTACAGTAACTTGACCAGAATTAACGCTCACACCTCCTTGAACAAAAACCTGATTGCCGCCAACATTTGCAAAAGGTATCGTGTGGGTTGTTCCGTTTGTGTTTACTGTATGATTTGGTTGAAGTCTCCAAGCTGGCTGATACGGCATGGTCACATGACCAGCTGGGTTAATATTCATCTTTAATGTAGGAGAAGTTGGATCTCCGTTATAGAACTGAATATTACCATAAGGATACCCTGACTGAGAATCATTTCTATAACTTTTGAATTGCCAGTTAGCAGAGCCTTCATTCCAATTTATTGAAGTGTTAACATGATCGACGCCACCATAATCATTCCACCATTCTAGTCCAGATTCACTTGTGCTATTATTTAATAGTCTGATTTTAGGATTTGTGCCTTCAACGTGAACAGCTTCGCTAGGCGAACTAGTCCCAATGCCAACATTACCGCCCGTAACATTAAGCCCACCCGTCATAGTATCACCAGACGCATTGACATAACGTGTATCGGCAGTGGTCTGCGTAATAGCATCACCTACGCTAAACGTGTTATACTTAACTACCTCAAGTTCATCACCTGCATTAGCACCTGTGGTTAACGTAATGGTTGGGCTAGTAGTAGCAGCATAGTCCACCACAGGGTCTAGCAAGAGGCCATTCATAAAGACCTGAACAAAGTTAGGCGTATAGCCATTGGTAACAGTAAAGGCAGTCTGCCCTGCTGTCGCTGTTAGGGTTTCTGATACATAGTTACCAGAGCCAATCAGGTTAGATAAGTCTCTTGCCCGTGTCATAGAGTTATACCTCTTGTGCGGCTAGGTGTGCTGCATAGGCAGCTTTTACTTCGTCGGTGTGTACGGCTGCACAAATGGCTTGCACCTCTGCGCTTTCACCTGTGATGTCTGCATCTGGTGCAACGACATGACGTGAAAAGGATCGGCTGATCTCTACGCCGTCACGCTTGATGACCGTGGCTGTACGCACCTGAACGTGCTTAAAGTCGCCTACAATCTCAATTTTGTCTTGTACTGTTTCTTCTGTTAGTGCCATCGTTTATCTCCTTTGATGGTTGGACTGTCCGACCCAAAGCTATGCGGTGGGTTATGTCGTTTCATAGGTAAAACCTACGTTCCAAGTAGTACTTACGTTACTGTTAATTGCTTGAAATAGGTATACGCTAGTATTCCCCGATCCTATATAGAGAGGTCCACCTGCAGCATTGCCTGAAATAGTTCCACTACCGTACCAACCATGTACCGCTGTGGTTGCCGATCCGAAAGGTAAACCACCAATCCAAGAGTACCCAGAAGCATATGTTGCTGATCCAAAAACCATGTCAAAAGTAACATGGACTATTTTCCCAATCTTAACATACCGTGGAACGTTGAAATAACCAAGAGACACAGTAAACCCATTAACCAAAGAAGTTGGAGTCCAAGTCCCCTCCTCATAGTCATCCAGCGCATTGGCTGCTGCTGTATCGCCGTTGAAGGTAATCCCGTTTGGTGTGATTGCTACTCTTTCGGCAATAGATGAACCATCACCTACATGAATAGCCAGCCCGTGACTGTCTTGCCGTAAGGTTGAATAGTACACACCAGAAGCATAACGGTTTATCTTCAAGCCATCGGCTGTACTGCTACCTGTAAAAATATCTAGTTTTGCACCAGAAGGCGAACTCGTCCCCACACCTACACGGTAATTCGTGCTATCCACATACAGCGTGTTGGTATCGACAGTTAGATCGCCATTGATCTCAACATCACCACTAAACGTACCACCAGTAGCAGGTACATAGTCGCTGTTAGGGATGTCTGTCTGTAGTGCTACAACACTAATAATGTCACTAGCATTAGCTGCAGCAGTAAGTGTAACGGTATTGCTATTGCTTGTAGTGTAGTCACTATCGTCCATCAAGATGCCGTTGACATATACAGAGATTTGACCGTCTGTAAAGCCTAGCGTCTTACCGTCATCATCAACACCCGTAAAAGCTGTCTGACCCTGCGATGCAGTAAAGTCAAACTTAGCCTTGCCGAATGAACGTATATCTTTGGGCGTGGTGCCGATGTATGCCATTAGGTGTTACCTTATGCTGGTAGTTCTGCTTGCGCTTCTTCGTTGCGCTGGGCGGCAGTCTTAACAAGTGCATTGTCAAACGCATATGCCACAACAGCCTCACGGGTAGTTGGCACTTGGATGCCGTTGTCCAAGCAATGCTTGACTGTAAAAGCTACGATCTCGTCATTCGCAATGCGGCAACGTTCTGTCACTGCATTCTCAGCCCAATCTTGGGGTGATGCTGCAGCGTACTCTAAGCCTTTGTATTGGGTTTCTGTTAGTTCGATAGTAATGGTTGGCATTGGATTATCCTTACGGTTTTGTTGGCCATACTACATCATCTAAGGACGTGTAGCTATTTGTAATGTCACGAAGGGCTTGGCGATATGCTGTCTGCTCCGCTGTCATGGTGCGGTCTGCTACAGCCCACCAGTCAGTCTCAGCTAGTTTGCGATCACGTTCTGCACGGAGTTGCTTCATAGGCTGTGCTGCGATAAGTTCATCACGTTTTGCTGCGACAGTTGCCCAAGCAATGCCGTGGTCCTTGCTTTCGATTGCTGTGCCATTGGCATCTGCGCCGACGACCTTGCGGAACATTTCGTTAAACTCAGCTTCTGTTGTTGGCTCACCACGGAGTACCCACCCTGTGATGCCCAACTCGCTAAGTGCGTTTGCTATTGTTGTCATTGTGTTGGCCTCCTTTAGCCAGCGATTTCAAATATAGTAAGTGTGGTAATACCGCCAGAACCAATATTTTGATAACATCTGTTGTACGAAATAAGCCCACCACCGCCTGTGTTCACTAATGCGATACCATAAGTAAAGGTTGTTCCGACATTTCCTGAGGGTGTGTCTGTGTACGCTAGTGTTTTATAGGTACTATCGTATTTACCCCAATACACACCTCCACCTGTAATCGGAACATCGGATGCGGTGAAACCATATACTCCACCAGCCTGCCCATAAGAACTCATGCTGGTACGGGTAGTTGTAGTAAAGGCTGTGCCGTTCCTAGACAGAGTAATAGCATAGTTATCTGCATCGGGATTGCTTTGCTCTCCTGTGTAGCCTATGTTGATATTAGCTTGTATAAGAAACTTACTGTTAGCTTGGGTTCTAGTAATGGTTGCAAAGTCACCCACCGCTGTCCATGAACCACTAGTAATCTGAGATGTTGTGGTATCCTCAAACGTAAGTGCTTGCAACACAGACCCACTCACATTCAACCCAAGGTCAGCCGCCGTAGGAGTACCACCCGCCGCATTCTGGATTTGATCGACTTTGATTATGCTGGTCATTGTGCGATCTCCTCAACATATAACACGGGCTGAACATCAGTAGTGCCTCCCGTTTGATTGAAGTAACTTGTGCCAGAACTTGTTCTAAAATAGACTTCAAATGTTGTTGCTGAAGTGGAATTTGCACTTACAAACTCAACACAACTCCACGCCCCGTAATGAATAGACGAAGCGGCATTGTTATATACCGATGTCCATCGTGTGTGTGCGGCGTTATTTACACCATCTCGATATAGGTAAATATCCATCTGCACACCAGAAGAGTTGTTGTAATTTCTACCACCCATTAACGAAACTTTTAATACGCTATTAGCATATTTTGGAGTTATAGTTACAGATAACCCAGTGCTTACGGCTGTTGTAGAAGTGGTAGCAACATCACCCCCAGTGCCATAATTATAAACGGTCTGCACAACATGATTTGGGATATGCACACCGCTACCCAAGTTAGGCTGGAGATTATCAACGTAGAGTGTACTCATTGTGCGATCTCCATGACTGTGATGCTTCTAGTATCTATGCCTGACCACCCAAAATCTAACGTACCACCTGCGCCACCAACAAGAGTTCGCACTTGCAATCTCATTGGACTTGTCGTGCCAGCCAAGTTTGTTGAGAGAATAGGGACTTCCTCCCACTGCGTCCCAGTATAATTTGACGACGAAGTGTAAGTATTTGAACTCCACTTTGAGCCAGCATTTGTGTCGTAAATATCAAATCGGGCATATACAGTTGATCCTGACGTGTTCATTGGCAGATGAGTTTGCACTATTAATAAATTATTGGCGTTAGTCGGTGTTATATCGACGTAAACGTCAGTGATGTTCACAAGCGTTACTGACGTTGTGCTAAACCCAACCGCATAAAACTTTCGGGCTTGCACCTGCACCACCTGCCCAGCACTAGGAACCAAAGTCCCACCAGACGCATCCAACGTATGCCCACTAGGAACAATGATCTTATTCGCATTAGCCCCAGATGTCGGGCCTTTGAGTGTTTGTACTATTAGTTCACTAGCCATTATATCACCGTAAGTGTGCCATTAACCGTAAGAGTAACGCCAGTATCAATCGTCAGTGGCCCATTGGCTGACGCATTGTCGTTTGCTGCTATAGTGGCATCAGTTGTTAGAGTATCTGCATTCACTTGGAATATCGCAGTCTTCGTTGTGTTCTGATCTGTGTCAAACAACGGCGCACGAATGTTGCCGCTTAGTGTGCCGCCTGACAGTGACAGCGTGTCAGATACAGAGAACGTGTTGTGGCAAACTACAGTGATCTCATCCAAATACGCAGCACCAGTGCCAAGCACCACAGTTGTACCGTCAGAGGCCGTGTAATCGGCTGGGGAAAGCAGAACGCCATTCTGATACACATCTACTGCGCCTACGCCATACACTGCGTTAAACGTGGTCTGTGAGGCCGTGGCTACATATGTATATACACGGCGTGTACCTTCGGTAAGTGATTGTCCTATGTATGCCATGTGTTTATCCTATTAAATGCATTCCCCAAGTAAACTCTGGGTGAAAAGCTGCGCCAGCATTAGCGTCATATGACCATAATTCTATGTAATCATTAATGTTGTAATAAGCCACTTTTGATAACCCAAGGGATACATACTGAGTTCCACTTCCAGAGGTCCAATCACGTGATCTACCAACCTGTTCGTCTGGTGAGCCATTGCGCTTTATAAAACACGTTAAATAGGGATTAAAAGAACTACTATAGGCAGTACCCCCTGAAAATACATAGTAATAACCGCTTACTGGCACGGTAAATCTTCCAGTAGATGTGCTATAATGCCCACCGTTGTTGTACTTAACGCTGGTAAATATTTGAAGCTGGTCTGGATATCCTAAATCTGTGGATAGAGCTGGGCCTACATTAAACGCTGGCTGATACGGCATAGTGACACGACCAGATGCGTCGATCCTCATGCGTTCTATGTTGTCTGTCTTAATAATAGTTGGGGCTGCCGAAGATGTACCTATTGTGTGTATAACGGAAGCGTTTGACAAATCATACGTAAAGCCAGTTGCATAAGCATAGTTTGATAAAGTTGTACCTCCAGATGAGGCCGTTACAATCGCAAGCGTATCATCACTAAATGTAGTAGTACCACTACTCTGCGTAACTACACCGCCTAACTCCGCTAACTCTTTCGACTTACCCATATTATGTAATCTCCAGAATGCTCATGATAACGTCACAACTAGATGCTGCACTTGATGTAACCTTCACACTGTCACCTGCTTCTAGCACCACCTTCTGGTCACCGCCTACGACAACCAAAGAGCCGCCACTAGGCACTGTCGCACCCTTCACGATGTAAGTGTCATTAGCACCGTCGTTATGCGTTACGTCTACTGTGATAGCTGTGGCTGTTGTGTTGGCGCAGGTTAAGCCAATGACTGTCGTAGCTGTGGATGCACCTACCGTATAGCTGCCCACTGTTGTGGCACTTGTGCCAATGCTGCGTGATGTCTTACGTAAGAATGTGTTTGCCATGTATTTATCCTAGTGCAATCGCCAAGGCCACTGCAGTGCCAGCAGGGTCAACTTCTAGATTTGTTTGTGTTGTTGCTACGTCTGTTACGTCTAATGCACCCGTGATGTTTACGCCTGTGCTGGTGGTGGCGAGTTTCTTGCTATTGTCGTAGTAAAGTTCTACGGCATTATTAGCCAGAAATACCGCCATGTTCTCGCCAGTGGCACTCTCAATCTGTACATTATCTGAGCCTTGAATATATAGAACGCCCTGACCTTGGTCACTGATGTAACTATTGTTGCCATCATGATAAATCTGTAGGTCAGACCCAGCACCGAAGATGGCTTTGTTGTTGTCGCCGAAGGTCAAGTCACCAGTCATGGCATCGCCAGTGACAGCTACAAAGTCAGTTGTGTCAGCCGTAGCTGCAGTACCTAAACCTAATATAGCTCTACCTGCTGTAGCATCTGCAGGGAAGGTAATAAAGATATTCTTATCACCTGCTGAGAAGTTAACTGCTGATGTGCCGTTAGATCCAGCTAAAATTGTGGTACGTGCTAATGCGTTAGTGGAAGAGTTGTACGTACCTAGTCCTACTTCCCACTCATCTGTATTGTAAGTAGTATGCACAATGGCGTAATATGTAGTGTCACTATTTGACATACATGAGCTAAACGTATCAAAGGTAGCATCTGCACCACCAAGAGACATATCCCCAGTACCAGTAGTAGTAGTTGTCTCTTTGATACGATCTTTAATTACTAATGCCATTGTGCAAACCTAGTATTAAGAAATACGAATAACTGCGTTAGACGCATCTGCTGTTGGGAATACGATAGTAAAGTCACCAGATGTAGATGTAACTGTACCACCAAAGTCAAAGACTGCAATAGCTGCATTGCCTTGTGACGCATTATAAATGATAGCACCGTCAGCAGATACAGTAGCATTAGAGAATACTTCATCTGCGAAGTCAACGAATGCTGTACCACCTGATAGTGAAATGACTGGGCTATCTAAAGCTTGGCCACCTGTAGTGTAGTTTGTACCTACTGCTTCATCAGAGTTACCCGTGATGTCAGAGTAGTTAGTTGTAGCAGCACCGTAGGTTCCTGCTGGAGATGACTTAATCAAAGCCACTTTCAAAGTATCGGTATCAAGATCGTGAACACCCCCAAGAAGCTCTTGCTTGAAGCTGTTACACATTGCCGTAGTGATTGCCATTGGGAATGTCCTTGTTTAAAAGCACAATGGGGCCAGCATTGAGCCAGCCCCAAAGTAATAAGGTTATGCCAAGTTATAACGTGCAGTGACCAACGCTTCTGGACGTAGGATCTTGCGACCATATAGGTGCATACCACGTACAATATCAGCGAATGAATCAGGGTCACGATATGTCTCGGTTTTATTGATTTGCTCTGCAGTTGCAACAGCGGAATCATGACCAGCAACAATCACACCAAAGTCTGTTTGTTGTGCTGCTGTTCCTGTTGTAGCTGCACCGCCACCAACGGATGGAAGGTTATTAGAAACGTGTACACGGAAACCGTGGAAGTTATTAATGACCAAACCATTTTGTAGACCAGAACCACCGAAGTCTGCATTCAAGAAGCGTGAATCTTCGTCACGAAGTACTTCCATCATTACAGGGTCAATGACAATCCAGCGACCTGTTGTTGGTACATTTTGTGCGTCCAACAAACGAGCCATACGAGATACAACCATTGCAGGTGATGCATAGGCTGTTGGTAGGGCTGTTGCACCTGGCAAACGAGCAGCGACTGGGATGGCGTCACCTGCAACACCAGCAGTTGTGATGTTACCAAAGTCGCCACGGTCTAGCTTGTTAGCTGCCAATAGTTCATCTGAACCTGCAGATGAGTTTGCTTTAGTGCCGTTAACAGTTGTGTTAACAGTGTCAGCACTACCATGCAATGCAGACTGTTTAAAACCAGATAAATAGCCAAGAACTTCTTGGTCATACTGATCTGCCAAACGATATGCTGCACGATCAGATGCCAAGCTTTGGAAGTTGACATGTGAGTGTGCTTCTTCAATGTCATCGACTTTGAAGGCAAAGTAGTTTGCTTTGTCTACGACAAGTGAGAAATCGTTGTCTGTCAAATCTTGTGGTGCAATTGTAGTACCACGTAGGTATGCAGATACTGAGATCTCAGGTTCTTTAATGATTTTAACAGTGTCACCCATGTTTGAAATTTCACCGAAATAATCATTGTTAGTAATTGCGTCAGCAATAGATGCTTTGCGGAATGCAAGTTGCACCTGTTTGCTGTAAATAACGGGCGAAAAGTTTCCGTTAGGAAGGTTTGTATAGCCCGATGCTACTCCAAATGCCATAATAATTCTCCTTAGCATTAGATTTACAGATACAAACAGTACAAGTTTTAATAGAGGCTAATAGTCTATGGGTGCATATACAATACAAAGTATAATGATCAGTTATACAAAGACAGTATACGGGCCACTCTTATCAGGTAATCCGTAAAGACTTAAATCGTTTGCTTATGTGTGAAATAGATATATTGTATAGGTAGTCTACAATTAGGGCTATACAATAATCATACACATATAGTTATACCAGAACTATCAGTAGTGTCAATAGTTTTTTTTTTAACGAGCACTACCAGATACGTCATATATGAATTTACCAGAACGAATTGCTTCCATGATTTCGTCTGCGTGTTTTTCATATTCTCTTGCTGACATCTTAGCTACAGCAGATTCTGTTAAATAGCTAGATGTCTCGTCTGTTTCAGGGCGACTGCGGCTATTGCGTGTTCCTACTGAACGTGCAGCGTCTCGATCTGTGTTTCGTGGTTTCTTAGTAGAAGTGATGCCACGGTCCACTTTGTAAAGATCAATAGCACGTGCTGCTGATCGTGCATCCGCATCGTTTTCATAAAGAGCATCTTGAACCCATTTAGGTTGTTCTTCTGCCCAATTATGGAAATCATCACTATCACGAATATCATCAAAGTCTGGATGTATCCGCATTAACTCAGCTTCTGCCTTTTCACGGGATGCTGTAATACGCATTTCATCTACTAGCTTGACACGATCTTCTAACTCAGCAGCTTGTTCTTTTGCTTTTTTAATTGCAATTGTTTCTACTATTGCAGCTACATCAGGATATTTTTGTGTCCATGCTTCAATGTCTTCATCAGACTTTGGTAAACGAATTTCTTTTTTAGTTGCATCAGAAAGCTGAGATTGAAGTTTATTAAATTTATCGTCCCACTCTTTTTCTTTATCTTGCATGTGTCGGCGTAGATCACCATAACGTTTCTTAAAACTTTTTTCTTCTGCGCCTTGTGGTTCAGCTTCTACTGGTTCAGCTTTTTGTTGTGCAATTAGTTCTTCTAATTCTTCTTCTTCTTTTTTAATGCGTTCAACATTTGAGTACTTACGATTTGCAAATGCAACTTTCTTAGGGGCTTCTACTTCAGAAGCCATTACTTCCATATTCTCACTCATTGTGATTTCCTTACTGGGGCCACCGTAGCCATGTTGGTAGGGGGATGGGTAGCCAGCTAATATAACAAGTTAATGTGTTGTTATCACACAGGCATGTCAGGCTGTTCTTCCAATTGACGTTGCATTTCAAACTCACGTTTCATGTTTGGCGAAGGTGCTCTGAACATTCTTTCAGTTTCGTCTTGAGGTTCTTCTTCGTTTACGTCTTCCCGTTGCATCCGACCTTGGAACTCTTCCACGGGCTGTACGCCCTCTGGGTTCATTACTGCTTCTTCTGCAAAGAAGTTTATTTGTTGACCAACTGTGTTTGTAACTTCAGGGCCAAGTATCTTACCAATAATCTGAAACTCTTCGGAGCCATACATATCCAACAAAGAAAACTTTTCTTCATCTGTTAGATTATTTATACGATCTACTAATGTATTTGTGTAGTCATTAACAGTCATGTTTTCACTTGACTGCATGGAAGACTCCATACCTTGTAATAGTTCTTCCTCTTCCATATTAAGTCCTTTCAATATCTACTAGATCGTTACGTAGCATTTTATATAATGCAATTGTATATGATGGAATATAGAAAAACAAGAGGCCAAGTAAAGATTTTACATCTTTTTTCTTTTTAACTCTTGAATTATAGAAACCATCAGACAACCACTGAATAACTTTATTATCTACGTGAGGCGCAATAATTGTTTTACCAAATACTGTGTAGCCATTACGCCATAGTTTTGTGTCAAACTTATCTTCTGGTTTTGAGTCCATGCACCACTTAATAAGTTTCATCTTTTTAATTGTTGGCCAGTAGCCTTTATCGTTTAGAGCAGTTGCTACGTAGCAGCTATAGCCGCCAAATCCACCGCTGCTATTTGGTTTATCATTGCTTGAATCATTATCAGATGTAGCTGCTGCTCTTTCGTCAGCTTGTTCTTTTTCTGTTTTATATTTTGAAAAGAAACTAAATCCAGTTGTAGTTTTTTTAGCACTGCCGCTTTCTACTGCTTTATGAACACTGCCACCAAATTTAATTGCTTGTTCTTTACTTGCGGCAGACATGTTTTTACCTAGTGCTTCTGCTAATGCAAAATCCTTATTTTTAACTGCTGCTGCATACGCATCTTGTCCAGCACGATGTTTTGCAATAACTGCATAGTGATTTGCTGTACCTGCATCTCCATTAGATACAGCATTGTCATATGCTTGTTGTTCTTTAATAGAAAGCATACCAGAAGATTGAGGCAAACCAGTAGTTTCATTTATTTTACCAGTTGCTACAAACCCTTGTATGTTACCACCACCTGAATATGGGTTATCGCTAATATCATATTTAGGACCAGTAGAAGCATAGTTTGCATAAAACTTAGCCTGTCCTTTTTCAGTAAAGTTATCTTTAAATCCTGTTACAGCAGCTTTTGCATCTTGAAATAGATTATTGGCAAATGCTTTTGAATTTCTAAAGAAGCCGCCCTCTGTATAATCTTTTAATTGTTGCGCTCTTTCTTTTGACAGACCTTTAATGTTACCTTCACGCCAGCCTTTAAAGTCTCTATCTAACGCCTCTTCAATTTTCTTTTGATCACGGTATCCTGCAGCAGCTGTAAGACCACCTATAACTGGATTAAGTCCAAACATTGTTTGCCCTGCACCTAGCACTCGTTTATTATCTAGCCACATTTCTAAAAGTTTATTAGGGTCTTTGCTTTTTAAATTTTCTTGTTTTTCTTGATATTTAGCTTGAGCACGTTCACGATCAGCCTGATCTCGTATCTGAGTAATCATGCGTTTATCTGCATCATCATCTTCTGTCGGTGCTATAGTTTGTGTACTGACTACTGTAGTATCGCCTGTGTCTGTAGTAGGTTGTCCACCACCCGCAATGTAATCATCATAACGAATGTATCCAGCAGGTACAGCTTGTACTGGATTACCGAGATGCTCATCAATCATCATTGTTTCACTAGTGGCTGGATTAATGTATTTTACTTTTTTGTATGCGTCACTTACATCAGTTGTAAAGTCTGCTGCTGATGCTTGGAAAGTAGGAGCAACAGTAGGTGTAGGTGTAGGTTGATATGTTGGAGAAAATCCAGTAGTAGGTGCTGCAACAGGAATAGGTGTACCTACAGTTGGATTTGTTGGTATCACAGAACTAGGTGGTGTAAATCCTACATTTGAATTAGTGTTAGGTATACCTGCATTGGCACCTGCATACATAGATTGCTGATTACCAATAATACCTGTAGAAATTTGTTGTTGTGGTGAGGCTGGAACAAATGTACCTGCTGCTGCATGTAAGACACCACCATGTGCTTTTTCTTCTGGCTCTTCTTTTTCCATAGGTTCACCAATAACAATAAGATCATCCATAGTAAATGGAATGTCATCAGGCATTGTAGCTTCGTCAGCATTTCCCATCTGACCCATAGCTTCCATTTTCTTTATGCCCATTTTAGCTTCTTGTCGAAGTTCCATTAGTTTTTCTAAACCATGATAACGTACAACATCAGCAGGAAAAACAAATTCACCTTCACTTAGCATTGCAGGAATATCATCACGTACTTCTTCTTTAGTACTTCCAGTAGGAACATCGTTTCCTGATTCCTCATCTACGATGCCGCCCTCTTCTTTGAGGCCACCTTCTTCAAACATAGACATCATTTGGTCTTTCATAGTAGTACCACCTTTACTAAACTTATTTTGATTTTTCAACATGTCTTCCGCAGCACGGCGTAGTCCACTCATGCCTTTATTAACTAATTCTGGATGCGTTGTGCCACCCGAAAGAGCACCACTTTTTTTTAGCTTTCTTAAATGTGAAGGATCAATTTCAGTAAAGTAAGCTTCCATAGATTTTGTTTTACCTGTTTTAGGTTCTACGTATGTTGCATCTGGATTATCAAAAA
>Ga0208161_1000710_pt1 | contig 18514 bp, 26 predicted proteins | sample CB_VirMetaG_3_FD_184538 | JGI IMG/M metagenome (GOLD analysis project Ga0208161, IMG submission 184538) | Freshwater to marine saline gradient viral communities from Chesapeake Bay - CB_1508_1S Viral MetaG (SPAdes) (version 4) | ecosystem: Environmental > Aquatic > Marine > Coastal | place: USA...
ACGCATTACGACAGGAATTGCTCCGCATTCCAAAGCTTCGTAAATCCTGAACGAGTCATTGCTCGCCCCACCGGCTGGTGCAAGCACGAAGATGCTGTCGTTTAGGGTTTGGGCATACTTTCGTGTTGTTAAATATTCCGGGTCGTCGAACTTTTCGACAAGATGTGTGAAGTTTGGCTCGAATTGTGAGAAGACTTCGAGGGCATGTTGCCGGTCTGCCTTCAGTGAACCAGTGAAGCTCCACAGAAACTCACGGTTCGATGCGGTTCGGCGTGGGTTTGCGTACCTCTCGAACTCGTTTTTGTAGCCAAGACCAAAGTGAAATACTTTAAAGTTACGGTAACAACCTAAGTGTACGTAGTTTCGAGCCAGAAAGACACACTCTGGGTTATTTAAAAACGCCAACGAGGAGTCAAGACACTCGTCAGACAGCAGAATGACGCCGTATTTGAGGTGTGCTTGCTGTAAACGGCGAATGTAAAAGTAAGATTCCGTTGTGTTGGTGACAACAATGCACCTTTCTAAGAGTGGGATGTCGTCTTCGGGGGTTAGGTAGTGGAATTTGCAGTTCAAATGACTGAGCATGTGCTCAATCCATGATTTCCCCCATTTATGGATACCAGAACCGGTGCAAATTACGTTAAGTCTGGTCATTTTTTGATGGTCCAGAGTTGATTGAAGCAGTTGAAGCCATTCTCCAGATCCATAAAGGTGGCTACACAGGCGTCGACGCCCGATTTGACGCTTGCCCAGGCGTAATCGTCGATGATTACGGCGCCACCGGATTTAACGTAGGGGTAGAACAGGGTTAGATCACGCATCACAGCTACGGTTTCGTGGGATCCATCGATGTACAAGATGTCGATGCCTTTTTCGATGTCTTGTAGCAGGTCTGGGAACAGGTTCCAGCTGAGACCCTTGCGAATGTCGACTTTGCCGGGTTGTTTGCTGCGGGCGACGTTGGTCCGAGCGATCTGCTCGATACGGTTGAGGGTAGGGTATTGGGTAGGATTGGCAATATGTTCGTCTGAGCCGGTAAAAGGATCAATTGTGATCAAGCGGCTTTCGGGGTGTTCTAGGAAGTTATCGGACCACCAAACTGTGGAGGCGCCTTCGTAGATACCGATCTCAAGGATGAGTCGCTTAGAATCAGGTTTGAATTTTAGTTTTTGCGCTCGTGGCTCGGATTGGAGCGCCCCGTAACTCCGAGTAAGATTTGTGTACCAGTCGTGTGTAATCTCATACTTCTCATCGAGCAAGACAGGCATGTGTCAGTTCGTTGCTAGCAATATAATAATGCAAAGTCTGTGGGCGCAGCAATAAAGCGCATTACCGGGGGCGCGGCATGACGTGCTATGATGAGCACAGTTCACACCCAAATCACATGAACAACCAGATCCGCATCGACACAAGAGGGCTTCCCTTAGCTGCAGCTGTGTGGCAAGCCCCAAGACTTATCGGCGTCTCGGTATGGGCTGCTCTAGCCGGAGCCACCTTCCTGATCATGTTCAGCATGGGGACCGCTCATCTAAAAGAGAAGAGCCCGATGTTTAACAAAAATGCAGAACTACGTAACCAGTACTACGACAGGTGCATATTAAACTTTGTTAATCAGGGTATCCGGGCGTCTAACACTCGGGCTCACCTGACTTGTGTGTCTGAAGCTGATGCCTACCGAGCCCGCCTTGAATCCCGAGGCAACTGAACTGGATGCGTGCACCTCGGTCGAGCAGCTCGAAGATGATTGCGTTCGGGTCTCCTCGATCTGGGGTGACATGTGTTTTGTCAGCTCGTGGCACCTAGTTCACGAAAAGCGACTGTACTTCTGGCGTAGGCACCAAGATGTCTGTATACTGGCATCGTCGGCCGACTAGCCCAATAGGAAGTAGGCAAGCGACTTAAAATCGCTCAAGTCCCGGTTCGAGTCCGGGGTCGGCTATCCCTTGATTATTTATGGCTGACATTACTTTGTGTTCTAACTCTCAAGGCTGTCCTATGCGAATGAACTGTTACAGGGTTTCTGCCGAGCCCTCGCGTCGGCAAAGCTACGCCAACTTTTTTGATCCCACATCAGATCAAGATTGCGATTACTACATCAAACATGAGCGCGACGAAACTATCTGAACGCGAACTTCTTATTGCGTGTGTAGACGCTTTTTGGTCTGACGAGTTTAAAGATGAGACTCTTTCGTCTCTACATAGAATGCGGGCAGTCTTTGCGGTTTTAGACGCAAACAACTGCTTGAAAACCATGTCCTCTCGCAAACCCAACATGAAATTTCAAATCGGAGATCGGGTCGGTAAGCGCAAGCCCAGCGCAAATCTTGGCGGACCAAATCGAACTGGAGTCATCGTTGACTACGGTGAGAGCAAAACGAAGACGGGGACTCGTAAACCTTTCTATATCGTTAAAAGCGATACAACAGGTAGGTTAGAAGAGTGGGCTCCTGGAATGGTCTACTTGTGTTCAGACTCTTCTTCGGATCGCGTTGCTTTCGTTTGATATGACTCTTAAGTGGGACATTCGTTTTCTCGAACTCGCTAAACACCTATCCAGTTGGTCTAAGGACCCTAGTACTCAAGTCGGTGCTGTCGCCGTTAAAGACCGTCGTATTCTGGCAACCGGGTACAACGGTTTTCCGCGTGGTGTTGCCGATTTGCCTGGTCGTTTGGAGAACCGAAATGAGAAGTACTTACGTACAGTTCATGCGGAAGCTAATGCTGTTGCTCAGGCAGCCAAAAATGCGATTTCTCTATCTGGTGCTGATATTTATGTTTGGCCTTTTATACCCTGTAGCAGCTGCTGCACCCTCTTGATCCAGGCGGGTGTTCGGAGAGTCGTTGTTCCAGACACCACAATCCCTGATCGATGGGAGGGGAGTTTTAAAATGTCTCAAGCAATGTTTTCTGAAGTCGGTATTGATCTAGTCATTATTGACGTTTAAGGGCGGCATACATATTATCGAAAGGTTTAATCTCTACGATATCGTACCCAGTCTGGTTTAAATACTTAAACAGTTCTTCTTTTTTCTCAATGTACCAAGGATCATTATTCGCTTCGAAAATAATCGGCGGTTTGTTGCTTCTCTCGATCGTGTTTCTTGCCCCTTCTAAAGCGTTCAGTTCATTCCCTTCGATATCAAGTTTGATAAGTCCGACATTTTCAATGTGGTAGCTGTCGATCGTCATCGTTTTTACTTTTTCTGTCGCCAGCACCGGAGCGTGGGGTTCACAGACAGTTGACCCGCCGCCATCCTTCGATACGATTGACAGAGTTGTTATCTGGTTGGCTTTGGGAGGACTCGTGATGGCTACGTTATACGGACGTACGTTTTCCTTTTCGTTTAGGAAAAGGTTCCCGCAAAGCTGGAAGTATGTCCGCTTCTGGGCTTCGAACGCGTGAACCTCTTTAAAGCTGTCTGAAAGCACAATGGAGTAGACACCCATGTGGGCTCCTCCGTCGATAAATGCTTTGGTTTTATCTCCGAACTGCTGTTTTGCCCAGTTAACGATCGCAGCTTCCGGGACGCCCACGCTGTGCATTTGGCACTGGGCGGACTCGTCTCGGTGCATCAGGAAGGTCAGACCCTGTGCAGCAGTGATCTGATCTAATTCCGGGTTCCAGACGCAAACGGTCATTGGACTTGAGACAGTGTTAACATACTAGCAGCTTAGATTTGCTATGACTATACCCGTTTTAGGTACTGCGGTAGTTAATGCGCCTCATTGGGTCTATAGGCTTTTCTATAGCATAGATTACCCTGTCGATACTTTTGTAGTTTTTAACAACAACGGGCGTAACCAGATAACTGAAGAGCTTGATCTTCTTCCAAAGCTTCCTCACAAATATGTAAAGAACGTAGTTGTGTGTCACATGCCCGCTAATATCGGCTGCTCGGGAGCGTGGAATTTAATAATTAAATGCTTTATGAACGCTCCATATTGGTTGATTACTAATCATGATCTTATGTACACTCCGGGGTTTTTGAAGACTATGGTGTCGCACGCTGAAGATCCTGATGTCGGTATCGTCCACGGGGAGAACGGCAGCTGGGATATTTTTTTAATGAAGGATTGGGTTGTACAGCAGTACGGTTTATTTGATGAGAACCTATATCCTGCGTACTGTGAAGATATGGACTATGGGATGCGTTTTAAACATAAAGAGTTAAAACGGCATATGTCTGTAGGGGTTCCTTACTTCCATGGTGAAACATGCGGTGATTACGCAGACGGGTCTCAGACCTGGCGAAGTGAGCCTGCCTTAGCCGAGAAAATACACATTGCGCACGAGATGAACAAGCATTACCTCCACGCCAAGTGGAGCCCAGCGTGGCAAGCACATGTTGAAGGCGACGTCTATCCACATCCGTTTAACAACGAGGCTTTGCCGGTAAGTTTGACGACCTACAATCTTGAGTTTGTGCGTGCCAAAAATTTAGGTTTCTGATTATGGACTTCCCGTGCACTAGCTGCGGTCTGTGCTGTACAAAAATAAGCACTATTAAAGAGAATATTGACAGCTACAAAGAGCTCCCTGTTATGTATAAAGCTATTCGAGAGTTTCCGTATAACACTAATGAAGACGGTAGTTGTGAAAAATTAAAGGAAGGCTTATGTGAGGTTTATAACGATCGTCCATTACTATGTAATATTAAGAAACTGGGCGAGGAATCAGGCTACGATCAAGCAGCGTGGTACAAATTGAATGCTTGGAGCTGTAACACGCTCATTTTGGGTTCTGGTTTAGACGAATCCTACTTAGTCAAGATATAGTTAAGATACTGATACCTGAGGCAGCGCGATGCCTTTTTATTCGTCTTATCCTACTGAGGGGCGCTTAGTCAATACTTTGCGATCCGTACTGGATGATAAGAACATTACGTCTTTTAAATTCAGCAAAATATCTGATCTGTCGCCCACTACGACACGGAAAATTTACTCCGACAAGTTTTACATTCCTTCTCCGGAAGTCCTGGAACGCATCTGTTTGGTTTTAGACGTGCAACCTGGCGATATTCTTCGAATTGCGTCTAAGATGGAAGCAACAGAGGCGGTGTGTTCAGGTGTTTAGCCCCCAGGATTATGAGTTCGCGTCTCGTGTTTTAGGTCTGCCCTGTCCTAAAACTCCTGCCGAAATGGCTGCTGCGGCTCCTATGACTGCCGCTGTTTTGCGTAATTTCCATCGAGTGGCTCCTCCTATGCCTGGTCGGGAGGGGGATGGGATTATGACATCGCCCACGCGGTCACTGAACGGATACCCGGACAACTCGCAGCCCGAGGTACGTGGGCAGCTCATGCACCGTTTGCAAGCGACTGCTTCGTCTCCCTCTGATGAAGCGGAGCTTCAGGAGCTTGTCGGAATGCTCTTCCAGGATCCTGGTCTTATGGAGCTGTTCCTGGAGTTTGTCCAGAACATGCGGGACGATGGTTTAGAGGGCGCGGAGTATCTCAGCCGTCAGCGCCCCTTGGAGTACGATCTTCCTAACTATGGCGGTCAGTACTCTGTCTTGAACGCACCTTCGAGCAGCACCGTCCCCGCTTCCGTGGCTTATCAGGAATTGGGTTAACATGAACGTCCGAGAGCAACAGCTGCGAGAACTCGACGTTCGAAGGGATTCTCCGCCTCTGAATCCCTCTTCGTTTTTGAGTTTGTACATTCGGTCTAACTTTCCTCAGACCGCTTCACTTCCCTCCAAACATCAGTTAAGCCTTGGAATTATCCCCTTAGGTGAGACTGAAGGTGTAAAATCGAATAAGAAGATCCCGTCTGGAACTTCTTACGATAATCCCGCTGGAAGTTAATGGCTGCTCCTGTCGCTGCTACTGCCGGGCAGTTCTTAATGAGCTTGCTTTCGGATATTGTCGCTAATAAAATCACTAGCCCTGCTTCGGCTGCAGCGGCTCCCTCCCAGTACGACGTGGCTGAGTCGGCGGTAAGTAAACCTTACTTCCAAGGTGCTGCACCTGAGCTTGCTTACACTCAGTACTACGCAAACGAGCAGTTCAGACGTAATCTTTTAAGGGGACTCGGGTTCGATGTTCCCGAGCTGGAAAGCCCCGATATTTTCATGGGGGGCGTTGAGCAACGTTTAGAGCGCCAGGCCCAGAGCCTCAATCAACGTCAGATGCAGATGGAGCAGCTCAAGCGGCAGTATGAATACTTGAATGAGCTTGCTCGCGGTAAAGCTGCGATTGAGCAGCAAGAGATCCGATCTCTCGGAGACATTCAACGCGAGCGTGTAGGCTCCTCCTACGATTTTGCTCAGAATGTTTTAGAGTCCGCGATTAAGAACGTCCTCGCTCAAGATAGACTGGACAATAGCAACGTCCTGCAATCTATTGCTGGGCCTACCTAAGGAGGTTGTTGGACAATGGATCCCCTTCAGTTTCTTGAAGATCGCCTTTTGGACGTAGCGAGTTACGCAATTCCTTCGCCTTCGCCCATGCTTACCCGCATGGGACTTGAAGCGTTTAGGAACGCTGCTGGACGTGACGTTACAACTGAACCCCCTGTAGGACAAGCGGCTAAACTCGGCGGCAGACCTGTATATTACGCGGGTAAAAACTACGGCTATCAAAGCCCAGAGTCTTACAAGAAAGTATTTGGTGCTTATCCTAAGGGATATACTCCACCTGAACCGGAGCAGAAAAAAGACGATCAGGCGGAAGCTCCCGCTAGTGCTGATACCGGAACAGGTGCTAAGGCTCCAGAAGGAGGACCTTCTTTAGAAGGAGAAGGGGCGGAACAAACTCAAGAACCGATTACAGCTGAAATTTTAGAGCGTCTCGATCGCTACGCTGATCCTGCGTATCAAGAAGAAATCAGCCGGATTAAGACTCGGAACTTAATCGAAGCTGCCACGGTTATGAGTGCTTTGCGTGCTCCTCGTGAGCGCCAAAAGCAAGCGGCAGAGATTGAACGTCAGAACATCCAGGCGTGGCGTGATATCCGAGCTGCTCAGATTGAAGCTAACGCTCGTCAACAGATGGCTTTGGGTCTTGCTACGGTTTCGGCAATGACTCCAAATCTTTCTAATTTCGCCGAAATTTATAAGGCGTCTACGGCTCCTTTCAACATCCGCCCCCGAGGATAATTATGGCTGCACCTGTTGCCGCTGCCGCTGCCGCCCCTGCGCTATTCGCCGGTACTGGCGGTACCTTAATGGGAATCGGGACCGCTCTAGGTGGGCTTGGTTCACTAGCCGGTGCTTTCATGGGAGGCGGAGGAGGAGGCCAAGCTGACTTCTCTTCTCTATACGCCCAGTTAATGCCAGGGCAGGTAAAGAGCACGCTAGCCGGTCAAGAGCTTGCGGCGATGACTGGTGCTTATACCGGTCTTCTCGGCAACCGTGCCAATGTCGCTCTTGAAAGCGCGTTAGGTCAGTTCGACGTCGCCAAACAGAAAGATCTGACGGCTGCAGGTCTTCAGACCGGTATTGCATCTCAACTTGCTAGCAGTGCTATCGGGTTGGGAGAAGCTGCGGGCAAAGCCAAACTTGCAACCGAAATGCTTGGCCCTGAAACTGCTTCGGCATTAGCTAAGCAATTTGGTACCACGGCTGGTGCTCTGCAGCAAACTGGATTACAAGGGGAGACTCAGTTGCTCCTGCCTACTGCAACGGCAGCAGCTCAGGCCGGGCTAGACGCAATGAAAGGGCGTACTCAGCAGATGCTTGCAACTACTCAAACTAACTTAAATATCGCTAAAGCTCAGGAAGATACACGTAATGCTTTAGCTTTGCAGCGTGGTCAGATTGAAGGTCAGTTGGCACTGAAGCGGTTTGGTGCTGGAATGGCTATGGCAGGCCAGCGGGCATTCGCATGATCAAATCCGCTATCGGAGATTCCACCACGGTTGCTTCGTGGTTGTCTTCGCTCGACAAGGCGCAGAAAGACGCGTTTGTATATTATGCAAAAAATGCTACGTCAGACATTGAAGCTTATCTTTATGCTCGTTTTCTAAACCCTGCCTACGCTGGCAGTATCTCGGATCTTACGGCCTGGATTCAGGAGAAGTATCCCAAAGAAGATCTCCGCAAAGTCTTGCTGCGCGAGATTGATGATCTTCAGCTGGATATCCGTAATGTGCGAGATATGACTCAGAATCAAATGTTAGATCATGCTACCGCAGCCACTAAAATATCAGCGCTGCAAAAAGAGCTTCGCAGTCACATTCAGGCGGTACGGGCTATTTCTGACGGTCTTGATCGGCGTGGTTTATTACTCGCTGGCGCTGATCGTTGTTTGCGCGAGCTTATCCAAACGTTTGATGGGCAACCCGGCGTCCAGGCTTTATTAGAGGACGCCTCGCTGCTGGTTTGGACAACCATAGAGAACGAAGAAAAGTCCTAATCGGCTCTTTTTAAGAGCTTCATAATATTCTCTAATTGAGTTCTAAAGATACCCATAAAGGCATCATTCACACCAAGCGACATAACTAACTCTGTTCCGTGCACGTAGGCACCGAACGGTAGGATCACTGCCGGTTGGTTTGAGACAGGTGTCCCCATTAAATCAGTCCACTCGATAACTCTGTCGTTGAGAGAACCCGTAAATAGAGGTCTGTCAACGATGTACGTCACTTTTGTGAACTCTTTATCTACCATGTAAGCACTTACATGATACAGCAAATATGGTTTACCACTAGGAGCAAATGCGGTGTGTTTCCAGTGGTAAAAGATAAGATAACCATACCCGAGATCGATAGGTGCTGTTGAGTTGAAAGTCGGAGCGCCTCTTGTTACTGTGTCCAGGATTTGAGTATCTACTTCGATCCGAGGTGTTCTTTCGCTCTCGACAATCAAAGGCCGAGTTGAGTAAAGACAAGCCAGCTCATCCTTGCGACTGAAGAAGCACCAATTTTTCTCTGGTTTTCCCTTTACGAGGTTCTCACCAATCGGAGGCGTGGCCGACTTAACAGCGTCAAAGTTTTCGTTTACCCAACAGACAGACACTTTGGGTTGGTGAAACAATTTGTAGTCTTTTGTGTCATATCGACTGGCGTACGTAGAGGTTATGAACTGTACGTACAGCTGTTCGTCAGGTCCTTTAAATAAACGAGGATCTTCGTAACTCAATCTGTGTTTTTTTGGTCTTAGTTTCTTTGTTCCGATGACACTGGCGTCATCATTACCTAAGATTCCAATGTAGATATCGTTAGGCTGTCCGTTTAAATAAAAGTACTTCATATCATACCTAAACCCAAAAGGCTGGGGTTGACACCGCCAAGCAATGTAATTCGTTTCGTTAAATCGAATTAAGGAAGGATTGAAGTTTGCGATCGTATTTTCGGGCAGTCCATTTACGATCCTGGTAAATTTTCCGCCTAGTTGCTCTGCTTGCTCATAGACCGTTGGTACCCCCGTGGCTTCAGTTTTAACGGGAAACAGAACGTCACTGTATGCGTGAAAGAAACGGTGAGTTGTTTGCATGATCAAATAACCAAGTCGGAAATAGCTTTTGAGAAACCCATCGCAACAGATTCCCATCGATATTCGGGGCGTTGCGTCACGGCGTAGCAAGCATCAGCAACTTCGTCATAAATTGCTTTGTCTTCATACAATTCGGTTAAAAGTCTGGCGGCATGACCGACATCAATTAAACCTCGTTCGACACCGAGGTCTTTGTCGACCACCCACGTGGCGATATCCACGAGTTGTGCAGCTCCGTCCCAAATATCCTTACAGGCTGTGTGATTCGGGACAACTTGAGGTTTCCGGCAACTGGCGTTTTCGAAACTTACAAGGCCCCAACCTTCTCCGTCAGCAGTATTGAGACCTACATCGCAAGCGTTATAAATAGTATTCAATAATGTATCTGGAGGTGCGTCCATGTAATTCATGTTAGGTGAGGTCAAGATTAGCCGATGTTTGTCATCCAGTCCGCGCTTCGTCATTTCGCGGCGGAACAAAGGCATTACATCCCAGCCGAGATCTTTTGCCCCCATGTGGAGGTAAAGCATGGTGTCAGGTTTATCGACAGCGAATTCGGCGAACGCCTGGATTGTCAGATCGATCCGTTTACGAGGCTGATTCCGGTTACCGTTAAGAACAATGAACTTGTCCAGAGGTAATCCGATTTGTTCGCGGGCTTCCTTTTTATCCCTTGGGTAGAACCTGCCGTTATCTACACCGTGGGGTAGAACTCCCAACCGTGGGATATTGATTCCGTGCGACAGAATTCTGTGAGCGCAATTGACGGTGAAAGTGATTGCTAAATCCCAGAAGGACATATGTTGCAACATGTCCGGGTAGTAGCTTTCGCTATCTACCGGGAAATAAGCGATGAACTTAAACTTCAGATCATCTTTAAGAAAATGGCAACGTTCCCAAAACTGATTTACGATCCATATATCGTTCAGACAGATAACTACGTCAGGTTTTTCCTTTTGAAGGATTTCTGAAACTCGGTTGATGCCGAAACGGTCTTGGGATCCTCCGGCGCAAGCTGGGTAAATTTTGTACGGATATGGATGAGGGTCCCCTGTATAGTTGATGCCTAGAACGCAAACTTCATGATCTTTGCTTAAGTGCTCTAGAACACTGTGTGTTACACGACCAAACCCTGTGTTACTACAAGCATCTCCGTACCAGAGAATTTTCGACATGCTTGGTTTGAGTTTCTAGTACAATCAATATAGCAGTACTGTCAGTTTATTGATATGCCTAGCCGTGCTTCTTTCGCTTACCGCCGTAGTGCTCAGTTACAAGCTAAGAGAGCTTCGGAGAGCACAGATAAATCTGTTGATACCATATACACTAGAGCAGCTAATGACTTTCATACGTTCTGTACTATTCTAGACAAAACTCCAGCGCGGCACATGTTGGAGTGGCATAGACATTTAATTACAGGTGAATCAAATAAGTACCTATTAGATATCGCTGGACAAAATCTTGATATTCTGGCACCGAGGGGTTCGGCAAAGTCGACCGTATTGAACCTGTTTACCGCGTGGATAATCGGGCGACATACAACGGAGAAGAGACCTTTACAAATTATCTACTGTTCGTACAACATTGCCACAGCTATTCCTAAGAGTCGTATTATCAAGCAGATTATCGACTCTCCTGACTATCGCAAAGTATTCCCACGGGTGAAGCTGCGATCAGGTATGCAATCTGATATCGGTTGGTCGATCGATTTTGATTACGCTGGTATCCCTAGACTTGGTGACGAAGAATTTACGCTACGTGCTGCAGGGCTTCGAGGATCTATTACATCAAAGCGTGCTCATATTGTTATCGTAGATGACCCTATTAAGTCTAGTGCAGATATTAAAAACCCTGCTATTAGGGACGAGATGAATAATAACTGGAGCTCTGTGATCGCTCCGATTATTTTTGAGGGTGGTCGCTCGATCTGTCTGGGAACTCGATTCCACCCGTTGGACATCCATAAAACGATGTTCATTCCGGAGAAAGGATGGAAACAAGTGACACAGGAAGCTATTACGTACGACGATCGTGGGGAACCAGTCAGCTACTGGCCGGAGCAGTGGAGCGCAGAGTACTTGCTGGGTCAGAAAGAACTTGATCCCGTTGCGTTCGCGTATCAGTATCAGCAACAACCGGTCATGACCTCTGACTTGGTTGTATCCCCTGATCTACTTATTAAGGGTGAAGTGGTTACCGAGTTTGACAGTTTGGCTGTTGGTATCGACCTCTCCGCTAGTAAGAATGAAACAAGTGATTACACAGCGTTCGTGTTAGGTGGTCGTCTTAAGGATAACTACTACATAATCGATGCGCACCAGTGCCGATCCATCGGAAACCTTGAAAAAATCGACCTGCTTTGCGACATGTTGCTGGAATGGGGTATTCTGACGCAGCAAGATGGGCAGTTTTTCCCTACGTATTCCACGGTGACCCTGGTGGTTGAGTCCGTTGCGTACCAAGCGTCGCTTGCAGCGGATCTGAGACGTGTCCTCTTGAATGAACGAGGCTTAAGTAACCTTCATATTCACGAAGTTAAAGGTTTCCGGGGGGACAAAATTGCTAGATTTAGGGGCACTTTGGGGTTGTTAGAAAATAAAAAGGTGACTTTTAACAAATATCGTAAGTTTGATGGTCTTTTTGACCAGTTGATCAACGTTGGTTCTACAGCTCATGACGACTTACTGGACGCATACACTTGGTTGATTACATTTTTACAACGTCGCGGTAATTTTTCGATCGAGTACTGATGAAAACTCACACTTCCACGCTTTCTGGGTCCCGGATGTGGGTCGCGATAACGGCGTACCAACCCTTAAACCGCATAAATTCACTAGTTAACACTGTTCGCGCTTATTTAGATTATGACTTAGACGTCAAAATAAACATTTATGTAGATTATGAATCAGAAAAAGACGTAGACACTTTAAGAAGCATTTTAGAACCTTACTTTTCCGGTTTAGATATTGAAATCAAGGTCTGTGGACCCGAGTATTCCGGTTGGGAGCTCACATGGGCACATAAAACTGATCTTGTTTTAGCTTGTATGAACTACACAGCCGATTTTTATGTTTATCAAGAGAACGATATGATCCTGACGTATGAAAATTTAAAATATTGGTTTAGGTGGAAAAACAGGTTAAGTGCAGCGGGGTTTGAGCCAGGTTTTATCCGATACGAGGAGCATGAGGGGTTGAAAATCCCCTTCGATAATTACCACACGTTCTCGTTGACACGAGAAACTCCGAATGTTTGGCACGATATCGGGTTTGAGGTCAAGAAGATGCTTGTGATTGACCCTGATATCAAATTCTTCGCGCAAGTATCAAATCCTTACTATGGCGCAATGATTTTAGATCAACAGGATGCTCTTAAGTACGTTAAAAGTCAGAGTATGGATCCTGTGCGCAGTTATGAGTTGGTCGGAGTCCGTAACTGGCCCCTAGCTGACCGTAGTTCGATGGGTTTAGCTTTTGAGGATGTCCCTATCGGACACGAGCATCGTCGCTGGATCCCCGTGGTTGAGCAAAACGGGAGATATGTACCTCACGAATGTTGTTTAATCAAACATGATGACACTAAATACACTAAACAGCTTCTTAAGAAGTCTAGTAACTTGATAGACTGTAAACAGATGTTTAAATTGTAAAGTGGCGCATCGAGGTGCACAGTATGTGTCGGTGTGTTATGTTCTGAACGGTCACAACTACCAACAGACTTTATTTAGAGATGACGCGTACAGACTGCGACGATTTGTCGAACGAGAACATGGAACAATCTACTGGTTTAACCCAGCTTAATGATCTTGTAAATCACCCAGCTCACTATACGCAAGGCGGCGTCGAATGTATCGAAGCTCTCAAGGCCGCTTTAGGGTTTGAGGGCTTTAAAGCCTATTGTCGCGGAAATATCATCAAGTACCTGTGGCGAACAGAGCACAAAAACAAAGTTCAGGATTTGAAAAAAGCTAAATGGTATTTGGACCGGTTGATCGAGGAGAGCGAACAGTGAACCTATAATGTAGGAAAACAGATTACTCATGGACGTAAGGGCATTTGGATCTATTTACGGGCAGACTGCCTCTCTGCCTTATACAAGTGGGTTTGGGTGGATTCCAGCCCAGGGCCGTGTCAACTTTCCAGCTTGTCGCGCTATCTTCGTGGACGCCCCTGGGAATCAATCTAAGGGTACACTTGTCGTAGAGCTATCTGATGCCCCTGGGCAGTCAGCTCAAGCTTTAAATCTACAAGGCGATACAATTTTCCCCGTATCTTGCACTGCTCTTCTCAGCGGCACTATCGGCGGAGTTTTTGTTCTTTACTAATGGCAGAAATTGCTAAAAAACGTGACCCTAAGAAGTGGGCAGCAGCGAAAGCTAAAGCTCGAAAAAAATTAGGCGGACACTCAGCACGAGCGATGCAGCTCGCAACCAAGTACTATAAAGAAGCTGGCGGTACTTACGAGGGTAAGAAATCTTCGTCCAACCGCTTGAATCGCTGGTCTAAAGAAGACTGGCAAACTCGTGAAGAATACGAGAAGTCTAAAAAAGACTGACCATGGACACTTCGGATCTCATTAGCTATTTATCCGGCGGCAGTACTTTCCGGGAACGCGTACTCGGAGATGCTGAAGATCTGATCCGCGCTGTCAAAAGTAAGGCAGCGTCTGACGTAATTGCTCAGGGTTTAGTAAACCCTCTTAAGAACGAGATGCTTGCTCGTGCAGCAGCAGCTAAAGCAATGATGGGAACCGGTGGCTGATCGCGCCCGCGAAAAAGGAAGAACCGAGCGGTATTTACCACGTTCAGCGTGGGCATCCCTCAGTCCTGAAGAACGTCGGGCGACTGACGAGAAAAAGAAACGCGCTACAGCAGGCGATAAACCTGTAAATACTCAGGTAGCGAACACGGGTAAGGCGCGAGAGGCAAGACGTCGCGCTTCCGAGTACATTAGAAGAAAGACTTCTAAAGATGGCTGATCCGTTTCTTGAAGCCGGTGATCTGTTTACTCGTGCGTTTAACGCTCAGGAGTTAGCAGCTCGTCGCCAGATGAAGGCTCAGCGAGCCAGTATGCGTAGTGATGAGTACACGAGTCAATTAGAAGATCAAGCTTATAACGCTCCTGTACCTCCTATGAACGCACCTTATGGTGTGTTTGAGGAAGGATTCCAGCCCACGGGGGATCCTATGGAGGATATCAAACAGGAGCTGATGCAGAAGACACGCGCGAATCGTCGTGCAGCGGAATCAGCTCAAGCTGTTCGTGCCGGTAACGGTAACGTAACCCCAAGTATGCGTTAATATACTGACAGCTTCAGAGATGTTGTGCTGTTTGACTGCTTTCTGTATTTTGACGAAAAAGAGCTTTTAGAGCTTCGCGTCAATATCCTTAAGGACATCGTAGACGGTTTCATCATTACAGATGCAGACCGTACTTTTAAGGGTGATAAGAAAGATTTTACATGCGTCGAAACAATTCGTACGCTGGGTCTTCCCGAAGAGAAGATTCAAGTTCTACATGTCGAACTACCTCCTCCAGACATTGCGCCAAATCCTTGGGTTCGGGAGTACTCCCAGCGAGATGCTCTGGCTGTGGGTATGCGAATGACTCCACCCGATTCCGTATTTTTCTTTAGCGACGTCGACGAGATTCCTAAAGCAGATGCCCTCTTAGCCGCAGTTGATCTGGCAAAACAAGATCCTCAACGATGCGTCCGGTTGTCGATGCCAATGTTCTACGGGCGAGCTGATCTCCGCGTGGTTGATCCGGAGCGCGACATATCCAAGCCTCCTACAAATTGGACTTGCGGCACAGTTGTTCTCCATGAGCACCTAGATCAGACACTTTCGGAAATCCGCAAAAATCCAAACGATTTGGTTTACGGCGACTGTGATGCCGGGTGGCATTTTTCTTGGATGGGGGACCCCGCCCGCATGAAACGGAAGCTTACGTCGTTCTCTCATTGTTACGACGACATTCCATCCGCCCACGCTCCTGCCTACAGCCAGGAAATGTTGGATTACCTTGATGCTTACAGAGCTGAAGCCGGTGGTAACGACCCTCTAGGACGAAAAGATCATATTCTGGAGCCCTATCCTCATGAGCTTTTGCCCCCTGAACTGTTTAAAATAGAGAGAGTACGCGAGTATCTACTTCCCCATGGCTGATCTCATGACGGAACAGATCAAAAAACCGTTTGCCGGGCGCCAAGGCGGCGGCGAAAAGGAAGGTTCTGAGCGTAATGAAGTCCGTCGTGAAGCTGTCCGTAAAGCACGGAAAGCTCGTATGATGCGTACAAAGGAGCGGGAAGCCGGTTCTCGCTGACTTATAAAGGAAAACGTCGATGCCTGCGGACAACCTAAGCGTACGGCAGCGGTTTAACGAGATTCTGGAAGCTTCTAGAACTCAGGATCGCAGCAAACAATCGGCGACTATGGTTGTCCTTAGTCATCTGCAGCAAATGACGCTGCTGATGATGAAGAAAGGGCTGTTTTTTTACTGCGAGCAGGACACCTATAAGGCTCGGACGAAGTTTATCGAGGATCTTATCCAACTGAACAGGTTGGATATTCGTTTTCCTTCGATCATTCGGAATTTTTTGATCGACGGCTGTGGCCTGTTCTACTTCCGTCCTGATCCGAAACTGAAATACCAGATCTATTTCTTTAACAAAACTCAATATCGGGTCTACCACGACATTAACGGGGAGATCGAGGAAGTCGTAATTATTTACAGCTATAAGATTCGTAATAGCGCAATCGGTTTGCCTGCTGATACGCAGGGTCAGAATAAGCGATATGTTCGAATTTCTATTACCAACGATAAAATTACAGAATATGAGGCAAATAGTGAGCTTAGTTTTGAGTTAGAGCCCGGATCCTTAATTACCCCTAAAAACAGCCGACCAAATACTCTCGGATTTATCCCTGCTGTTGAGGTTTTAAACAAACCCAACGCTAGTGGTACTGAAGGTGAAGGGGAGTTTGAACCCTTCATGCAGCAGATTGTTCTGCATGATCAAATGATGCAGAACATCGCCAAGAACATCGAGTTCTTCGGCAACCCCACGCTGATCAGTTCACGTCCCCGTAGTGATCTGGTCGAGGCTTCGGATGCGGATCGTACGTTCCGTCCCACGATCAGCAGTCAAAGCGGTTTTGCTGGTATCGATTCTCCGTCGACACGTGTTTCAGAACCTTTCGGTTCTCAGTCTGGTTTAGGCGGACTGCGAGTTCCTCGTATTATCGCGAACGTTGAGCCCTCCGACCGCGTGGGCTACATGACACCAGACCCCGTTAACGGGGATATGAATCGTTATGCGCTTCTATTACGAGAGGAGATTCGAACAGCCTTGGGCGGCGTTGACGAAATATCAATCAGCGCCGGAGCCACTGCGACGGAGATTAAAGGGCTTATGGGTCGCGCTCAAGCGACTGCTCTTCGTAAAAATAAGAGTTTTCTGACTTACGGTTTCTGTCGTTTGTTGGAAATGATCCTGTACCATCAGGAGCAAATTTTCCGCGAAAGCTTTATTTCGGTTATGGGCTTAGTCCCTCCGAAAGAACCTAAGGAGCAAACTGAAGAAACTCTCGTTAAGTACCAAAACAAGCTTACAAAATATGAAGAAAATGTTGATTTAGCGATCCAGGCAGCACTTGCAGATAACAAAGTTCCACGGGGTGTTTTTGGTTTACCTCCCGATGGCGACCGTGCAGTTACGTACCGGTTCCAAGGGGACGTTTATGAGGACACCGCGTACGACATTAACCAGAAATCAATCGTAGTCAGGAACTTACAAGAACTCGGCGTGGATAGTGTTGAAGCGCTGAAGTACTTGTTCCCCGATAAAACTGATCTTGAACGTTCGGAGATGTTGAAAGGATTCCCTTTCCGAATGATTCAACAAACGCAGGGCGCAATGCAGCAATTCTTGCTACTATTGAACCAGATGCTACAAGCCCCGCATCCTTTAGCCCCTAATCAGCCTTTAGCGGCTGATCCTCGGCTAAACCTAACGCCCTTACTTTATAGGACGTTTGACCACCTCGCGCAAGAACTGACTTACTCGGGCAGCTATGAGCCAGCAGATCCCAGCTTCGATCCCGAGCCCGGTCTCCCCGGCGGTAGCAGCCCCTCAGGCGGCGGCCCCGGTGGCGGACCAGGGCTCAACCGCTTACCCGCAATGGGTAGCGAGTACCCAGGCGGTGCCTTCGGCAGCTATGCCCCAAGCGCCGTCGCAGGCACAACCGGCTACGGTCCCTACTACCAACAGCCAGTACAGCCAGTCTCCGTCCGTCTCCTCCCCGAACAACCCGTGGGAAGCAGCGCTGGGCAGCTTGGACCGAATCGTGTCCCGGCTCTCCCCGTCGCCCAGCCAGACAGCACCGTCAGCGCAACCCCAACTGACGGCGGCGGATATTCAACAACTCAGTCAGCTTTCACAGGCCCAACCGTGGGCTTACCAAGCCCCTACGGCTCAGCCGACCTCCTACAGCAACGGGTCTACGACCCAAACTTCTTATCCGACTTCTACGGAACAACAGGCTCCAAGCCTAAGTCCCGAAACAACCGCCGTCGTTAATCACTTCGGCATTGAGGCGCCTGGTATTCTCAACCAGTACGCCACCACGCTCGAAGATGCTCTGATTCAGCAGCATCAAGTGCTGGAGGAAGTTTCCAATCGCGGGGCTGCTATGGAAGCTATCCTCACTGACCCTGATCACCTAGCTGATTACACCAACCGTTTCTTTACCGAAGTGTATCCTGTAGACGAACAACAACCTGTTCAACAGTACAACCCTCAGTACGATCAGGTTCCTGCCGTGCCCGCTTCTGCCGTGGCCGGTGCTCCTTCTCCCGACGCTGATGCTCAGTGGCAGAACTTCAGCCAAGTGATGAACCAGAGCCCTGAGAACGCTTGGCGTTATCTGTCCAACATGGGTCCCGAAGCTTTCCGCTCGAAACTCTTGTTCCTGGACAACGCTTGAGCTACACTCTGTAGTGAGTGGATACGACCCCGCTTGATGGGAGCGGGGTTTTTTATTGTCTAGACCTGCGTTACGCTTTAGTTAGCGTTTTTTA
>Ga0208161_1000711_pt1 | contig 18505 bp, 29 predicted proteins | sample CB_VirMetaG_3_FD_184538 | JGI IMG/M metagenome (GOLD analysis project Ga0208161, IMG submission 184538) | Freshwater to marine saline gradient viral communities from Chesapeake Bay - CB_1508_1S Viral MetaG (SPAdes) (version 4) | ecosystem: Environmental > Aquatic > Marine > Coastal | place: USA...
CTGGGTTCTTTGCCTTGTGTACATCATCGCCTGCTGGGAAAGCGGCTTCAAGTGGTGCTACCACTGCCTTAGGCTCGTTGGCATATTCTGCATCTCCGCCACAACCACAGTCGCTTTCACCTGAGCCAAGTATGCCTGCTAACTTCTGCATGTCCATGGTTTCTTGGTCTACGGTAGGTTCAACTGCAATAGCAACCACTGGCTCCTCCGCTGGTGCTTCTGCTTGGTCAACTATGTCTAATACGGTGCGGATGATATCTGTCATACGCATTTCTGTCAGTTTGCCTTCTTCAAGTTCTTTCTTTACATCAATTTCCTGACTGGGCTTTAATTTCGTCCTTGCTTGGCCTGCTTGTTTCCAGGCAGTTAAATCATTACCAGCAAGTTTATCTGCGGCACTATAATTAGAGTCTATCTCTTTATTGAATGAATCAGTGTTAGACACAGTAGTCATAGTCTTAGGACCTTTTCCCTGACTTTTTGGTGTAAGGTATAGATCGCCTTTATAGGGATTTTCGATATATTTTCCTCCACTCGCTTCTCTGTTCAACAAATCGCCTTTAGCGGCGTGTTGCAAAAATTGTTGGTAATTTGGATCATTTGGACTGGGCATTCCGTACCCACCGCCTTCTAAAATATCTTTAATCTTCATAATTGTACCCGATATGCTAATAAGAGTATTTAGTCAAAAATAAACCCGCCGGAGCGGGTTTACATTACTACTTGAAAAGGGCCAGTACTTATTTGGCTTTCCAAACGTGGTACAATACCCAAATAGCAATTAAACCTACCAGGCCTTGACCACCTAATGTGTTTACAACATCTGTAACGTTTCCAATAACGCTAGGTGTTGGTAGGAAAGGAATACCTGAACCCTTCATTAGAAGTTCAAGAACGATGCTTAATGCCAAAACTGACACAACAACGTCTGCTAATTCGCTTGCCCACTTTTTAACGGTGGATAATAGTTCCATAGTTTATTTCTCCATATAAAAATTAACCACGGTTGAACTGTGGCTAAAGTTTATTTAAAGTAGCACATCGGGAGTTAAAACACAAGTTAATTCTTGTCCAAACTAGATATCAATGTAACCGAAAGTAGTCCAATTCGAAGTAAAAGTTACCTCTTTCGATACTTTTTCGTATCGAATCGACGAATTTTTCGTTATCTTCTGCCTCAACACGGTTATCAATTACATGACCCACCATATCTAGCATTTTGAGTAATTGTTCGCCAGTTTCCTCTTCTCCACTGTCGATCATCTCCTCGGCACGGTCGTGAATGTAGTCCATAACCTGCTCTAATTTTTCATCGTCGAGGGTGGCAATGTCCACCTTCTGTGTAGCGATGTCTCGGACTAATTCTTCTATTTCTTCTTGTTCTAGTCTCATAATAATACTTATTAGTCTAGGTGTTTAAGAGCTTCTTTGTCGCCCCATTCTTCAAAGTCCTCAACTACGGCATTATAATTTTTAACGAGCCTGTCAATTTCACCTTTGAGTAGAACCTGTTCTTGTAGACTCATGTTAGCATGAATTGCGTTTTTAATCTTCTTAAGCTCTGATATAAATTGTAATACTTCACTCATGTGGACCTCCGGGCTAGTTAAGTAGAACTCTTAATAACTTAATTGTGTGTCGTAGTAGAACTGCTTCTGCTGTAACTTCAGTTCTAACTCACGACGTTTTAAATCTAACTTCTCGAGCAATCTATCACATTCCTTTATAGTCATCTGACCTTTAAGCTCGAATATAACCTCGTTTATTAAGCATATCATTTCTTTTTCCATTATGCCACCTCCAATCCATTATCTTTCGTCAACTGCTCTACCATATCAAACATACAAGAAAGACAGGTAGGACAAAATGCTACAGGTAGCATACCAAAGTAACCTACCGTACCACCTTCTGCATATTCATCAAATTCGCAACTACATACTGAACAATTACATACGTTTTCCATTATGCAATCTCCACGTCACCTATTTTAATCATTTAGCCATCCAATCTGCAAATTTTTTATATGCGTCTTTATAATTTTCGTACTCTTCAAAACACGAGTAAAATCTAGTGCTACTTTTGGTATCACCATAAAACAAGTAGACATCAGGTTTAGCACCGTAGCCTATCTCACGTTCAATAATCTTCTGACCATTATACTCTTCACGAAGAATCATTTCGTTCATGAACTCTTTAAGTGTTAGCATTGGTACCATTACGCAATCTCCAATCCATTATCTGCAAGAATAATATCACGAACACGTTCTCTATCAAGCGAGTCGCCTCCGCCCCAAGTAATGTCATCATTCAAACTATTAATGTATTTCTGAACAGCATCTAAAACCATTGTGTTGGTCATACCTTTAATAGGATGGACGCCAGTCTTAGCATTATAGAACCATCCAACGTAAAAGATAAACTCGCTCATCATTTTAGTTATGGCTTTGATCTGTGTCTTGTTCAGTTTCATTAAGCCACCTGCCTTTCTGCAAACAGTTCATCAAAGCCACATGGTGCAACAATAAAAATTCTACCATATTGGTTAACAACAATGTCACCTACTGACAAACTGTGAGCACCTCTTGGCATACCACCTGTGTTACCTACGTGGAAAACATCTTCTAAATCTTGAGCCTGGATGTCACCTACGTATTTGTACTCACCGCTGGTATATGCGTTCTTAGCATCAGTTTGGTTGTAGATCGTGCTGTCAACATCGTAAAACATAACGTCACGTCTAAGATCGCTTTCAAATGGTACTTGGTAAATTTGGTATGTATTCATTTGTAGCTCCTTGTTATTAGTTAATATACTTCGTATTATAGAGCCTTTGGGTCCAAATGTCAACCACATTTGTAAGTCATTGATTTATAAGGGCTTTTTTAGCCCAGATTTTGACTGTTTAGAGCCAAAAATGGGGTATTTTTAGTGGATTGTGATGTCGTTATTAAACTGTTCTATATCTGTAACATCTAACAGTTTCATGATCTTTTTGATGATTTTTGGGGGATCGTTATTAAATGTAACTTCGGGCACAAAGGCATACTTTAGATTGCCTTCAGCATCAAACACGAAACCATAGTCCTCATCACCTATTTCGTCCTCGATACCTTCAATATCAAACTCTTGCTCATCCATAGTAGGCTTGCTCATTTTATTGCCCTCCTATAGATATTTATTCAGCCCTAACTATCGCTATAGAATATGTGCCTACCAATCTTGGCTACTTTTTTATTCTTCCACCCTGGGTTAACATAATCGGCGTGATAGTAAACTGCTCGTTGCAGTTTGGGCAATCTAACTTCCTGTAGTAAAACCTTTTTGGCAATATCATAACACTCTTTGAATATAGAAATATTTACAGGTGGTATGTTATCTGATAAGCCATCACAGTACCAACTAAACTGACAACGGTTTCTAATTGGATGCTGTTCATCTTTCCAAGTTTGATATGTTGGGCCTTGGTATACTACTTCACATACTGAATTAGGAAACTTCTCGTGCTCAACTCTATTCATAGTGACCTGGGCCACAGCGATCTTACCTTGCGTAGATTCGCTACGAGCTTCCCAATATATGTTTCGTGCTAAACAGTCCAGTTCCTGTCTGAGCTTGGCTATTTCTGTTTTTGTTGGTTGTTGTGGGTCTGTTATATAATTCCCGTTAACTACAACCGATCCTCTGTCGTAACTTATATTGATCTGATCGGACAATGCTAACAATGCCCAAGTTACACAAAATGTTCCTAGAAGAAACGTTACTAATCTTTCCCATTTGGGAAGACGTTGTTCCATAGTCTTCTCCTTGTTAAAGGTGCGTTTACTATTTAAAACCATTAAATGTACCAGTTAAACACCGCTATAACCCTATTAAGTGATACTATTATAGCATTTATATTGGGTTATAATCAAGTTTTTTGGTATAAATATTTGTATGCCAGCCGTACATAGACACTCAGATGGGAGAGCTTGTGGAGCAACTACAGTTGTTTCGGGTAATGGTACGGTCTACGCAAATAACCTATTAGTATCAGTAAATGGTGATCCAAATACACACGGTGATGGCACATTAATTGCAGGTTCTAATCGTGTATTTGTACAAGGTATTGCTGTAGTAAACAACAGCGCAGACGGTTCTAACCCAGATGCACTTTGTATTCCAATAGGAGGAGCGCATTGTGCTCCTGTTACCGCAGGCGGTAGTCCCAATGTCTTTGTTGGTGATTAATTACTTAACGATTTCTAAACCAGTTGTAGTTTTAATATAGTGTATTCTGATTTGATCAGCACTAGGCACTAGCATAACCACATGGTCTTTTCTAATAGCGATTGGTTTGTTAGGATCTGCTGTAAACAATGATTGTACTAGACCCACACCCTGTTGGCTGGGCATAACGGTACAGGGTTTTTCAACCCAAAAATTTCCGTCTTTTTCTTCTACTACTTTTGTTACGATTTCTTCACCGGTAACTAATTTGAGACTACAGATGTCTCCTTTGACTGGTTTTTCAACTAACATTAATTTTCCTTGAGGTTGGTAAAAAATTCTTCTGGTTGACTGGCTAACCCATTATAACCTCCGGGTAGCATTTGTTCATTGATAAAGATTTGTGGAACACTACGCACACCAGCATCAACAAGCCGCTGTCTAGCCGCCATATCTTCTTCAATGTTTACTTCTGCGTATGTTACGCCTTTTGTTTCTAGTAGTTGTTTAGCTCTTGTGCAAAAACTACAGTTGTTCTTTGAATATACAGTTATCATTGTTATTATTATGCCTTCTAAACTGATATTTATCAACCCCAACGGGACCTAATTAGTTCATCGGGATCCAAGTCTGGCAATGATATATCTAGATTATTGTACAGATGTTCGTTAGGTATATAATCTAATATCATTTCATGCATTTGGTTCTTTTTAGTGTTTCTGTAGTTATATAAATGCTCAAAGTTGTATTTGCGTACTTCTTCTGTTGCTTGAAGCACTTCCTCGGGATCTAACGTTGCTAAGTATTCTACTTGGTCAAACGCACGTCTAAAACGTTCAGGAATGTTACTACACTCATCATAACTTTCATCGATAACATTATCAAACGTTTTAAAGCCTTGTTCTCGAAAAAATTTAAGAATGTGCATTGGTCCAAACATTACAAACAATCGATGTCCTAATAATACTTTAGCCATCTTCTCTGTAATGAAAAATGGTCCTGGAGTATCTACTAACGGCTTCCCTGGATTAGGTTCAGGATTATACCAGTTGGTTTCGCACACAACGCTATAATATGTTTGGTTATAAATTTCCCAAGGCGTTATTTCACTAATACCTCTATCCAGTTCTAAACCATACGGACTAACTACTTCCCAATCCGATTTTAAATTAGGCGACTCGTAAGGAAACAATGCTGGTTCACCGTTAAGGACTTTAGTTATTTCATCCCTGATATCATTTCTTTCACTATGCTCGTAAGATGCTCCTCCAAAGAACCCACGATACATTACAATAGATTTGTTTAACAAATTTTTATTTTTTTGAAACCTCGACATAACATAATGTCTGTGCGGGCGGCCTTGCCCTAGTAGTGCTTCAAATAAAAATGGTTTATTATAATTTTCTACATATTCTCTTTTTTTACGAGCATTTAACGCAACATGTTTAAACATCCACCATGGTCTATAAATTATATTTGTAGAATCTAGATCATACTGAAATGTACCCAAGGCTAACAAGTAATTTCTTATCCCAGCTGGTTCCAGACATCTTTCTTTTATTTCTTCAATTGGTATAGTTTCAATTTCGCTGACGATAACAAGATCAAAATTTGACCAATCTATATTTGTTAGTGTTTCATTGAATGCAAAACTATCGGGCACATTAAACATCGCAGGTACCGCGGCTATACGGTATGGCTGTGACAATACTTCATCAATGTCCGAAGTATATTCAAATAGCGAAAAGTTTTCACTTTGCCAGTCCGACAACGTGTCAACTGCAGAAAGTGGTGGCGGAAGATAAAATATTTTGTACTTAAACTGCTTCATATTCTTGATCGAATATCTGCAACCATTTTATCTAAATCTTTAACAACATTACTAGGCTCATGAAAAAGTATACTGTCCTCAAGATTAGGACAAGCATCAACATAACAATTCCAATCTTTACTGTTAAGGCCATCGAGATACCGTATATCAGTAACAGGGAATCTTTTTTGTTCGGTCATTTTAATTTCACGCTGTGTCATTACATAGTTTGCTAAAAATTCGTACTCACTAAACCATATTAAATTATTCTCTTTTTCTGGTTCACAGTTATCAATGATTGCGTCAAGAAAATGTTTATTATTGCGTGTTTCTAACAGTTCTCGCATCGTATGCCAATCCTCTTTAAGAAATGGCATAAATTCGCTCACAAAACAGTGATTTGTTTGCCTTTCGATACCTAAACTCTTAGTTATAACCTCATAATATTCCAATGCGTGTGTAGTGTCGGGAATAATAAAATAGTTAGGAGTACGACCGTTTAATGGTTTATAAGGCTGTATACAGAATGTGTCGGGGTCGTGAATAAGAAAACAATCAAAATCAATATAATCTAAACTGGCTATTTTAAGTGCTTGTTGTCGTAACCAGGTACCCCTGTAATCGTTAGGCTTATCCCAATTTAAGATTTCTGGGTAAGCATCAATTAAATCCTGGTCATTTATGTATGTAAACTTATTCCAGTCTAAACTATACTTGGGGAAAGTATCTCTGTAATGGTGTTCACTTATATTTGTTATAACATAAGTGTGTCCTAGGTCTTCTATATATTCGTCAAATTGAAGTCCCAAGACAGCGTGGCCCATGCGGTAGCCACCTACGTATATTCCTCGATCTATCATAGTTTATTAAAGTGTGAAACCGCTAAATGTATTAGAGTCTACATCCTGTTTAGTACCACCGATAACGTAACTACTAATTTCTGTTTCCTGCGGTGCTACTTGTACTTCAGATCCAGCAATCCACTTCTGTGTCCAAGGTAGTGGGTTACTACCGGGTTTGATACCACAGTTAAGTCCTACTGCTGTCATACGCTTACAGGTTAACCAGTCTACGTACTGACCTAGTAATTCTTCATTGAGACCAATCATCGAGCCTTGTGCAAACAAATAATGTGCCCAGGCTTTTTCCTGTGCGGCCGCTTCAAGGAACATCTGTTCACATTCAGCCTTTGTTTCCTCACGGATCTTAACATAGTCCTTATCATCTTGCGGTAATAGTTTAAGTAGTGTTTGTGTACTACCCAAGTGTACGTTTTCGTCACGTGCAATTAGTTTGATAATTTTAGCATTGCCTTCCATCTTCTTAAGTTCAGCAAATGCCCACGAGCAGGCAAAACTTACATAAAAACGTATGCCTTCTAGTGCGTTAACACTATTCAAACACAACCATAACTTACGCTTTAGGTCGTAGCGGTCAACAACAACTTCCTTACCATTAACTGTGTGTTTTCCCACACCTAGTAAATTATAATATTGTACTGCTGTAATCAAGTCATCGTAGTAACTGCTAATGTCTTTGGCACAATCTACAATCTCTTTAATATCACGTAGTTCGTCAAACACTTGACTAGGGTCGCTGTATACGTTACGAATAATATGTGTATAACTGCGACTGTGTATTGTTTCGTTAAATGCCCAAGTCTCAATCCAAGTTTCTAATTCTGGGATGGTGGCGATAGGCAAGAATGCTAAATTAGGTGAGCGTCCTTGAACACTGTCTAATAGAATTTGTCTTTTTAAATTACTGGTAAAGATATGCTTCTCATACTCAGTAAGTTCTTTAAAGTCTTTTGCATCACGCAATACATCAACTTCTTCTGGTCTCCAAAAGAAGCCTAATTGTTTGTCTGTTAGTTTGTCAAACTGGCGATACTTTAGTGTATCATATCTTTGTATTGCTGGTGTTCCTGCTTCGTCAAGGAATGCTAAAGACTTGGTATGGTCTTTGTTATTTTTAGTATTGAATACGCTCATTTTCTAATCTCTTAAATTACACAACTTTCGCAAGCCTCTTGATCTTCGGCTGTTTCAAGGAGTGGTTTTTCTTCTACTAGTTTGTCTACGTTTATTTCACCTTGTCCATCATATGTATTAAAATAATACAACTGCTTGAGTCCATATTTGTAACACAACAATAAATGTTGTAACATTGCGGACATTGGAATCTTCTCGTCCTCGTAGTGTTGAGGATTGTAAGAAGTATTTACACTTATGCCTTGATCAATGTACTTTTGAAGTACACTACATAATTTAAGATAGCCCTCTGGGCTTTTCTGATCCCATAGTAGTTCATAACGATTCTTTAATCGTCTGTACTCTGGAACAACCTGCTTTAAGTGTCCATGCTTGGAACCTTTGACACTCACGTAACTTCGCGGTGGCTCTATACCATTAGTAGCATTGCTGATTTGTGCAGATGTCTCTGCAGGCATCAGTGCCATTAATGTCGCATTACGTTGTCCAGTCCGTTTTATTTGTTCACGCAGTTTGTCCCACGGCATACGTTCAACAGGTGCAACTAGTTCGTCAACATCTCTCTTGTATGTGTCAATGGGTAAACGTCCTTGCGCAGATTTCAAATCGTTCCATCTGGTACAAGCGCCTTGTTCTTCCGCTAAGTCGGCAGAAGCCTTAATCAAATAATATGACCAGGCTTCTGCATATTCATCGACCAGAGCTAATGCCTCTGGATCACTATAACCTACATCATTCTTTGCTAAGAAATAAGCAAAGTTAATAATGCCTATACCTAAAGGTCTAAACTCTTCTGTGGCCTTACGGGCCGCCTTAATTGGGTATCCTTGATAACTTAGAAGTGCGTCTAGTCCTCGTACTGCCAACTTACACATTTTCTCAAAGTCATGTGGGCTTTTTACATTGCCCCAATTGATCGCTGATAAAGTACACAGGGCGATCCTACCATCCTCGTCATTGACATCGTTCAATGGTACAGTTGGTAAATCAATTTCTGCGCAAAGATTACTCATCTTCACAGGTGCGACCTTTTCATCGAACGGTGAGTGCGTGTTAGCGTGGTCTACATTCTGTAAATATATTCTTCCAGTGTCTTTGCGTTCCTGCATAAACCTACTAAACAGATCAGCCGCTTTGTAGGTCTTCTTCCTCAGTTTTGTGTTGCGTTCAGCTCGCTCATAAAGTTCTTTGAACTTATCTTGATCGTTGAAAAACGCCTCGTACATTTCGGGTACATCGTGTGGACTAAAAACAGTGATGTCTCCATTTGTTATTAGTCTTTCATACATTAACTTATTAAACTGTACGCCATAGTCCATCTGACGTACTCGATTATCCTCTGTGCCCTTGTTGTTTTTAAGAACTAAGAGGTCTTCGATTTCGTAGTGCCATATTGGATAATACAATGTAGCGGCACCGTTTCTTACGCCACCCTGACTACAACTACGTGTAGCAGACTGGAATAATTTTAAGAAGGGTGTTACCCCTGTGTGATATGCATCGCCATTGCGAATAGGTGAGCCCAACGCACGAATGCGTCCTGCGCCAATACCTATACCTGCCTTTTGCGAAACATACTTTACAATACTGGCTGTGGTTGCATTAATACTGTCTAAACTGTCGTCTGTTTCAATTAAGACGCAACTACTAAATTGTTTCTGTGGTGTGCGTACACCTGCCATCACTGGTGTAGGTAAACTTACATCAAAGTTACTGATAGCATCGTAGTAATCTTTTACCCAGTGTAGTCTTGTTTCTTTTGGATAGTGTTGGAATAGTGTTGCCGCGATTAGCATATAAGCCATCTGCGGTGTTTCAAATATTTCACCAGTAACACGATTTTGTACAAGATACTTGCCACGCCATTGCTCCATAGCAACGTATGTGAAGTGTTCATCACGCTCGTGTTTGATGTAACTTTCTAACTTAGCCCACTCGTCGTCTGTGTATGCTTCTAACAAACCACGATCATAAAATCCTTTATCTACATTGTGTTTAACTAATTGTAGTATAGGCCAAGGTGCATAGTCACCATAGACCTGTTTACGCAAGTGATAGATAATTAATCTACCAGCAACATACTGATAGTTAGGAGTCTCTTCTGAAATAAGGTCAGCGGCACTTTTAATTATTGTTTCTTGAATGTCTGCTGTCTTGATGCCGTTATAAAATTGTATGTGGCTTTTGATTTCTACTTCGCTTGCGCTTACGCCTGTTATGCCCTCAGTTGCCCACATCACAACCTTGTGCATCTTTTCAATGTCTAGGTCTTCTCGTCGTCCATCTCTCTTGGTTACTTGAATCTGCATTCTTGCCTCAATATCGTTCTAGTTTTAGTTCGGTTGCAACATAGCAACGCTTTAGTTTTAGTGTTTCTGCAATATCAGTTTTATTTAATATTTGATTGTCAATCAAATTAAGTACATATTTTCCTTGGTCCAAGTAAGCTATACAATATTGATAGCCTGTTTTAGGATCAGTATAAACACGCACCTCTACCGCTAAATTTTTTCCGTGCTCGCTAAGGTTTAAAGTATACACTATTCCTAAAACTTTAGCAAGGTCACAATAGTAATTATCTACAATTAAATCCCAGGCATTTGGCCAAGTCGCAGGACGCTCTTGATCCAAATAAAAAGCAGTCCACGGACAGGACTGCCAGAAATCTACTGTTTCTTGTAATGCTTCTTCCAGTGGAAGTTGATCGATTTTGAATCTAAAGTTTTTCCAGTACTTCAAACGAGAAGCACTGGTTTTTAATTTGAACATCTACTAACTAATGAATTGGTTGATACTGTATTTAAATACGCCTGTGCCTGAATCTAAACTACAAGTTAAACTATCTGCATTTGCAAATATATTTGCTTTGATGCTAGTTACTGTTTCTGAATAGTTGTCATTAAATACCATGTCTGTACCATCAGTACTAAATGTCATAGTACCAAATCGTCTTGCTGAACTATTACTTACTTCGTACTTAATTTCTCCTGCTGTGTCTGCGACAAAACTTGCAATAACAGGAGCATCAGTGCTAATTTCTGAGCTACGTGCGACACCTAAATTTAAGTTACCTAAGTATGCACCAGTGAGTGGTGCAGATCCGGTGTTATATGTTTCACCAAAGGCCACAAAATTAGTTGCGCCTGTTGATTTTGACGCTGTGTCTACAGAACCAAAATAATTATTAATGCTAGAATAACTATCCACACTATTAAGTACAATAGCAGTATTTGATAAATCGTCAAATTGAGAATTAACAATATTAATTGCCTTTGTAGTAGTACCCATGTTAACGAAACCGTTACCACCACCGAGTATTTGTACTCCGTCGAGTGTTACATTGCGTGTACTTGTATTGGTACTTAAAACTTCTACTACGTTAGCATAGTTGTTAGAGACAAATGCTGTGTTTGTAATTCTTACGTTACTAGCACTATCAATATTAATAATTGGTCTGGTTACATCTGCGGCACTGTTATAAAATCTAATACCACTAATATCAATACTGTCAGGCAATATAGCACCACCTGATCCTATTGTGCCACCACTTTGGAATGCACTATCACAAGTGTTGGCGACACTTAAATTACCATACTGTAACTTAATAGTTGTGCTGTTAACACCATCACCAACTAGTCTAGCATTAGGTGGAATACTAATAACATTACTAGTAAGATATGTTCCGCCTGGAATATAAATTGTTCTACGTGTTCGTGGATCGTTTAAGTTTTCTGTTTCAATATAAACCTGTTGTATAGCACGATTAATTGCTGTTGTGTCATCTGTGCTACCATCACCTGTAGCACCAAAGTCTCTAACATTTACAAAGTCATCAAACTTTTGTTGGAAACTACGAACAACAGGATTGAGGATACTGCTACCAGTTTGTACAGTATATCCGGTTACGTTACCTACAAATGTATAGCTACCCAATAATGCAGTTAGATCGCTATACTGTGTTAATATTTCAGTTACACCTAGTGTAGGAGCACCTTCTTCTAAAGTACCATTACCGATGTATAGTTTGCGGGTATCTACACTCCAGCCAAGTTCAGCACCTGCTAGTGTAGGAAGGTCTTGTTCTAATCCACGTCTATGTTGAATTCTACTGATCTGGGTAACAGCCATCTAAAAAATCCTCGTTATTTTATATTTATACGGATTCGTAGTATAGCTCAACTCTCTTCATCCACTTCTGTGACCAATGATCAAACTCGTCTGCTTCTAGCACAAACTCTTGATATTTAGGAGTAGCATCAGCAGAATCGGGCTTTGCACACATAAGAATAACACCTGTGTTTATGTCTGTACCGTGTATTTCATTATGTGCTTGTGCGTAGGCTGTTAACTGTAAGAAGTAGTCTTCAATCCACTCACGTTTTTTAGGCTTGTTGGTCTGCTTAAAGTCTAGTATAGCGGGCTTGCCCTTCCATACACCCACACAGTCAGTTGTGCCAGCGTACAGTTGCGGATAGTACAAGGGTACTTCACATCCCCAAAACTCATCTACATTACCTAGTCCTTCTAGTATAACCTGTGCGGCCATAAACCAACTTGGCTGTGCATATGGATTTGTAGGAAATGCACCCAAGTCATCTTCCTTAACAAAACGTTCAAGGTAAGTGTGCATACGTGTTCCGCGGTTTGCGGCTTCTGTAACAATCTGTTGCGCACGTTCTTCACCTACACGTTTCTTCCACTCACGTAGTGCCTGTTTCTTTTCTTCAGGCTTGGTGCGATCTAGTATTGTTGTTACGCTGGGTAACTTGTCACCATTGGGTGTTGCATAGAATCTTGTGCCGTCAACTGTTACTCTGTTGATCTGTTCATAGTTGAATTTTTCAGTTATCATATGTTTTGATCCAAGCAGATAATTCTTCTGCTATTAATTGATGCCCTAACAAATTAGGGTGTCCTCCTGGATTGAAATTATTGTTAGCTATTTCGTGTAGTGTTCTGTTATAAAAGGGTACTGTGTTTAGTAAGTTGTGCTGTATATGTTTATCCCAGTTATACACAAACAAACATAAAACATCTCTACGGAGACACATTTCATTTACTAATAAAATATTTTTTACTGCATTAGCTCTTGCTAAATCATCGCTATGTATATATTTGTAGTAAGGGGCGCCTTTAATATGGTTAGTATTTCCAGGATGTAGCTCCATTGGATATCCATTTTCCCATATCCATGTTCTATCTATTCCTGTTAAACAAAATAATACTATATCTCCTTTATTGAAAGGCTTACGTTCTATTGCTTTTAAAAATTGCCAGGTTGCATGATCAATTGACGTTGCGCTTTGACTTAAATTGTCAAGTTTGTAATTTAATTGTTGAGATAATAAATGCGGGAAACCATCTTCTATTACATTGTTCAGTTCGTGTCCCGCAGGCCAGCTATCCCCAAAGATGTATAATGTTTTCATCTAAATGTTAAGCAAACCAGTTAGTTAATTTATGCGACTTGGGTGTTACAGGTGTAGCAAATGAATTCTTGAAGAATTCCTTAGGGGATATACCTCCAATAAGATTGTTTGGTATTAGTTTTAGAAAACCGCTAGTCCAGGTCCATTCTTCCCCAGTCTTTCTGAATATACAGGCACTAATTGGGGGGCTTTCAACACCTTCAAAGTTTATAGTATAGTAAAATTTATCATCAAGCCAATTGTTATACAAATTATCAACTAATAAATTATAATTTTTAGATCTAACAAAATCATTTGCTACACCTAAAACATCAAATGAGAAACTGGAATTTTTCCGATATACAGCAAGACCGTTATAAAATGTAGATAAAACATTTAATTCACAAAATTCTCGTTGTGTGTAACTAGAGCAAGACTTTGGTATATGGCCCCTGAACATTTGGGTACCATCCCACCTGACAGCTTTACTATATTCAAAATTCCATTTCTTTTGATACTCGGGATCTCTTGATGCTGGTGCCGCTGGCAATAATTCATTTATAAAAATTTGTAAATTCTTTGTATACGTTATTGATGTATCTAATGTCTCTTTCCACGATTGTACCGTTTGTCCTGGCAATCCCTGTATTATTTGCATTACTGTTTGTAATTTAGGATATGTATCATGTAATTCTTTAATAATACTTTTATGGACTTCCCATCCTACATCGGGTCTGTCAATATTTTTTAATATCTCTGGGTTAGTATCTTGTATACTGATATAGATACCAAATACATCATTTACAAGATTTGCTTTTGCTAACATGTGATAAATTTTTAAATTATTTTCTTTTCTTAATTTACTAAAATTTCCGTCTGTACAGAATCCGGCATTTTCTTCAATATTTTTCTTAGCCATGTACTCGATCATTTCAAGATCTTCTTGATACTGTCCTGTATTGGCATCAGCGAACCAAATTCCCTTTACACCTATCTTTTGAAATAGGTCTATTTCGTCTTTATAGCTTCCTTTGCGTCTAGTGGTTTTGTTACCAAATCCACTGTTCCAATCGCAAAAAGTACACGAATAAGGGCAACCACGAGTAAGTTGATAAGGGAGAATTATCCGATAACCTTTGTCCACTTGTAAATCATTTACCATATCTGTGAATAATTTTTCATTACTTGTATATGGACTAATTTGTAGTTCGGCTACATATTTGTATTCAGCAGTTATTTGCTTACCGTCAATATGCCATGCAATATTGCTGGTATTAAATTTAATTAATTTTTTATTTTCTATAATGCTTTCAACTAAATCAGCGAACCCTACTTCTCCTGACCCATAAACTGCATAATCAAAATGCGGACGTTCTTGAAAATAAGTTGGATTAACATTTACGTCAATACTTGGGCCACCTGATACAAAAATTATATTTTTACTAAGTTTAGGTTTAATACGTGCAACCTGATCGGATATAAAATTATCGTTCCAGGTGTAATGCCCAGTACAAAACATGTCTGGTTGCTCTTTTTCTATTTTAGCAATAAGTTCTTCGTCTGTTAACTTTTCCTGCTGTGGCAATATCCATTCTATCTGCTTGGCTATAGAAGGTTTATGGATATCCAGATATGTTTTGAGGTAGAGAGATGATACGTTCAGATAATATATCTGATTCTCATTATAGTTCTGGGGCGTACTGGCGTGATAAAATAGTATTTTAAACATTTGTTAGATTATTATAAAGTAAAACTTACTAAAAAGTCAAACTACTTAAGGATGTAAATCTTTATATATCTTGTATATAGGAACAAATAGTAATGCTATCAAACAACCAATTAGTGTACCAAATGCTAAGTCCCAACTGCCTGTAACTGCTCCGCCTGACCAATCACTAACAGCATTAGCAATACCAGCACCAAATAATGTGCCTACGCCATTTTGAAAATACTTAGGGAGATATCTTTCTATGCTGAGACCAGTTATAGCACCTAACAGCATTATGCCGTTATCTACTATGCCAAATATAATATATTCAAACATTATAGTTCTGGGCGAGCCTTTGCGGCTCTTTTAGCCATTGAGTCAACAGTTTTTTCTGGAGGTGTCATTGGAGCATCTGCCTGCTCGCTATCAATATTCTCATCTTCAACATCAACAGGGCGAATGTAAACATACTTAACAAGTTCGCCACCTTGACCTAATGCAACTTTACCGTCTTGACTTTGTACAGTCACATCTTTAATGTCTTTAACAATGCTCTTAACTCGTTCGTTGTTCTTAGCGATGTTTACTAATGTGTCGTAGTTAAACTGAGGGAAACCTGCGGCCTGTACAAGATTTACTAAACTGTCTGCACGAATACGAGGTTGTTTGTGTGAGTTCGCCGCACGATTTTGTAGATAGTTAAGAATCGTTAATAGTGCGGCGTTTTCGTGATCTTCGGAACCGTCTTCGAGCATGTCGTCGATGACGTTCTCGACAACAAGTTCACTGAATCTCATTTATTAGTCTCTCTTTTCGCGACCAACATCATTTGGACCAGCGGCAGCGTCTGTAGCATCAAATTCATCACCACCTTCTACTGGACCTGCTTCTACTGGAGGAGCCATATCACCCTCTGGAGCTGGCATGCCCATGTCCATTGGCTGTTCTGTTTGCTCACCTGCTAATGCACGAGCGGCAACATCCATTTGTTCACGTGCACCACTGATAGCACCTTGTAACTGTTCAAGAATACCACCAACACTAGCCTTAAAGTTGTCTGCATCTGCCATACCAATTTGATCACGGATTGTGTCTAATAGTGCTGGCATTTGCTCGTTAGCCATTTGGCTAACATCTTCAAGCATATCTTGTACGCTGTCAACCATGTCTTTAGCGGCTAGGATTGCTTGGCTACGACCCATTTCGCTTTCAGCAATTAACTGATCTTTATTTTCAATCATCCAGTTGTGGATACCTTCACGCACCATAAACATTTCCATGTATTTTGCGTTCTGCTCTGCTTTGTGTATGCCATGACTATTTTTAATTTTGTTAAGGCTTTCTGTAAGAGCATTAGCAACTTTGTATGCTTTACCAAAGTCTAAATTAGCATAGTCAATTTTAACGCCAAAACGGCTTTCCATAACTTTATTAATTTTCTTTGCGGTTGGCTTAGAGCCCATTTCAGTTAATCTCATCGTTTGTATTCCTAAAGTTTAAGTATTTAGCCGATTTAATGGTTTTCTTCAAATTAGTCAAAGCACCATCTCTTTGCATTTTAGCATCTATATATCTATTTAACAAAAATTCGTACTTTTCTTTATCCTTCTTTTTCTTGGCGTTATCAAGCCCTCTATTGTAATAGACTAAATCACTATTTAAGTTACCTACAATCCTGTCGTATTTTAGTAAATCTTCTGGAATGTGCCCACGTTTAACAGTAAACTTCATAGAGGATAGGCAATATAGTATAGCATTAACTTTGCTAACAAAATCGTGTACAAATTTATCGTCATCTGTAACACGCCAGCAGTTCTCATTCAAACCCTCTACGGTGTATGGGCCAACAAAAAACCTGTAGTCGCCAGCTGGGATAACTACAGGTTCTCTTCTAAATTTTACTAGTTCTTTTTTAGTCCAACGTTTGAGATATGCGATGCCTAAATCTAATGCGATGTCATTTACGATGCGCTGTTCTTTCTTTGTAAATAATACGGTCTTGGTCATCTCTTAATCTTAGTAATATATCTTTGTTTACAAGTTGATTTGCCAGATGCTGTTCTCTTTCCGTTAGGCTAGCTTTTCTAATTACAGGATTTTCCTGAAATTTACCTAAAACATCCGATTCTTCGTTTGTAATAGGCAGGCTAACTTTATTTACTAATTCTATAACCTTCATGTACTATTTCATTGTCAAGTGGATAATGGTTGTAATTAAGCCTGTAAGTAACGCCGCACCTACTGCTGTCATAACTCCAATGAGTGTTTTATTTGCGGCGTTTTCTGTACCTGATTTAAACTCAGATAACTTAGCACGAACATATATAATATGTTCTTCAAGGCCGCCGATACGATCCTCAAGTTTGTCTAACTTCTTGTGCAACGTTTTGTACCTCTCGGAGCATAAATCAACGTGCGCCTCGAGGTTAGTTCTTTCACTATCAGCCACTGCTGTTCCTTCCAATTCTCTAATTCAAAAGAGGGTTCTGTGATTGTGCCAATCATTTGTGCCATAATAGTGTGCCTGTAAAGTGCCGTTAATGTTTTATTTATAATGATATACGCTGATTAATAAAGTGTATGTTTTTAATTGCGCCATATGGATAAAAAACGGGCAACATAAAACGTGCTGTTTCATCTAGTCCTTGTATAATTGGGACTTGAGCAAAATCTTCGTATAATAATCCGTAATCGCTTCTACTGTCTTTAAACACATTTACTGCTTCAACACCAAAACTAAAGTGCCATACAGTGTGCGTACCTTTAAACATTTCGCCAAATATACTTTCGCCCTGTAGCTCATACATGTTGGTATATGGGCCATCTATTTCTTGTGGCTGTGTTCTAAGACTTAGCACCTGTATAAGTGTTTCCCAGTTGCGCTGTTGATTACGTTCTTTTTCTTTTCCAGGGCGACTGCGTGTCACTCCTGTGTCAGTTACGTCAACTAATGTAAATCCTGTATAGTACTGCATAAAAATATTTATAGCAGACTAAGCGACGGTAAAACTTGTTCCTTCGACTACTGTAGTTGAGCTTAAATTAACTGCACCTTTAAGTGTACCTAGTCTTTGTATTTCTGCTTGTAGCGCATCTGCATTGAGACAACTGTGTGCTTCAACACAGGCGTGTATTACACCCGATGATCCTACACTGCTAACTGCTAGTAGTCCCGGGATGGCCTGTAGCACTGCTTCGTATGCTTCGTCACTAGCATCATCTTCAAAACGTAAATCAACACCTGTGTCAATTTTAAAGAAACGTACACTACCGCCAAAGCGATATAGTGTGTCTGTTGACCCTGCAAATTCGTATCCTGAACTTCGTGTTATTCCTGGCATATTTTATCTCCACGAATATTTAGCCACAAAAAAAGGTG
>Ga0208161_1000712_pt1 | contig 18491 bp, 16 predicted proteins | sample CB_VirMetaG_3_FD_184538 | JGI IMG/M metagenome (GOLD analysis project Ga0208161, IMG submission 184538) | Freshwater to marine saline gradient viral communities from Chesapeake Bay - CB_1508_1S Viral MetaG (SPAdes) (version 4) | ecosystem: Environmental > Aquatic > Marine > Coastal | place: USA...
GAAGAATGTTTAAATGAAATAGAGGAATTTCGTATCCAACACAATATACCAAAAGATAAAACATTTGTTATGCCTGCAGGCGATACAAGAGAGGAATTAATTAAAATGTATCCACTTGTATTTGAAATGTATGCTGAAAAGGGATACAACATGACTGGTAGGGATCATATAATAGCTTACGATACAAAAAGAGAGGTATAAAAAAAAATAAAATTTAATAACATAAAAGTCTTTTTTAATATTTATAATAAAAAGACTAATGCCTTATATTTTTAAAACCCGAACTTTCGGTCCTAATGCTAAAGGTGACACTTTAACTTTTGAAGAATTAGATGAAAGTTTATTATTTTTATCACAATCTATAGCTACTAATCTTACTTCCTCTATCAACAGAGGAAAAAACTTTATATTAGTAGATTCTGATAATTCACCTGAAGATAATGCTTTAGAATTTTCATCTTCTTATGTTGAAGCAAAAAATTTATCCCCTTCACTTAACAACAGAGTTGCTCTACTAGTAACCCCAGGTAAATATTCTTTTTCATCTGATTTTAATGTTGACACACAATATATTGATATTGTATCCTTAACAGGAGATCGTGATGTCCTAATAACTGGAAGTAGTACTTTAAATGTTACTGCTAATGATGTTTATTTAAGAGGAATTAATGTTTACGATAAAAACTTTACTATAGGAGATAATTTATCTTTACTTAAAATGAATAACTGTAAAGGTGGAGATAATAGTTTTGGAGGAACTCCTGATGCTACTCCTGGAGCTACAGCTTCAATAGGAGTAATGGTAACAGGAAGATTTGTTGATTGTGAAGGTGGTGATTTTAGTTTTGGAGGTAATGGTCTTGCTTATGGAACTTTTTTAAATTGTATAGGAGGTGATTCTTCATTTGGGTTTGATTGTTATGGAACTTTTGAAGATTGTACTGGTGGAGATTGGAGTTTTGGTGGAGAACATAATATTGAAGGAGGAAGTTTTAAAAATTGTGTAGGTGGAGAAAATAGCTTTGCTTCTATAGGAGACATAAAAGAAGGTGCAACTTTAGAAGATTGTACCGGAGGGTTTGAAAGTTTTGCTTCTAGCCCTTTATCTGTTATTAGTGGTAAACTTCAAAAATGTATATTAACATCTGGAAGTTTTAATACTTTTAATGTTATAGTTCCTGGTGGTTTAAATTTATGTATTAACGAAGATAATACAACAACATAATAAAATAAAAATATGACTAATTATTCATTTGTAGGGTACGATGTTGTAAAAGATGTAATGTATTTTAAAGGGGTTCCTATCCCTGATACAAGAACACTTTTAGGAGGAGAAGAACTTTCTACTCCTGAAACCCAAGATGTTCTTTTTGGGTATAAAACTCAAGAAAATGAAATTTTAAATCCCCTAGCAGTAACTTTTTTAAAGAATCTTTTAACAGATCTTAGTATAACAGCTACAAAATTTGTTGATTTTAGGATAGAAATAGAAGATTCTAGTTCTACTCCAAACATATCCATAACTGCTATAAATCTTGATGAAACTAGATCTTATACTAATACTGGAGTAGTTGAAACTCCTTTATCTATAATTGAAATTATTTTACCCAAACCTAAATGGAAAACAATGGGTAAATGTCGTAATTGTTTAACCCTTAATTTTTTATCTGGGTCTAATGATTACAATTTAGAAGGAAGTATAGGAGGAGCATGGGACAATAGTTATACTAATAACCAAAAAAGATATACATTTGATCTAATTGACTATACAGATATTTCAAACCCTACATCAACTCCTTATGTTATATATTGGAGACCAAATATTACTACTTCATTTACTGATTATGCTGGAACTCCTAGAATTATAACTAATAGACATAAATGGATAGCTGTACCTGCGGCTAATCCTAATAATATAACTAGTGATGAAGTTTTCTTTCATATTGAATCTCAATTTGATGCTGCTTGCCCTTATAGTACAGATAACAGTGAATGGTATAACTTTTTTGGGCAAAAAGGATTTTTTAGAGTAAATTTTGCAATCCCTTCAGCTAAACCTGAAATAAAATGCCCTGATTATCGTCCTTCACCTGCTGGTGGTTGGGGATTTAATTGTACTGGAGATGGGCTTTGTATTGGTTCTCCTGAAGGAACAGTAGGACAATATGCTACATTAGCAGAATGTGAAGCTAGTTGTAGTATAGAAGAAACAGGTAGTTTTGGATGGAATTGTGCTATTACTACCCCCGGAGCTTGTGTTCAAGGAACAGCTGCAAATCCGGGTGTTTATAGCACATTACAAGATTGCTTAGATAGTGGTGATTGTAAAGTTGAACAACTTTTTCCTGCTACTTGTTCTAATTGTGTAGATAATTTAATATCTAATGGAGGATTTGATAATAATTTAAATGATTTTGAAACATCTGTTTACCCTAATGGTAATTGGGGGGCATTTACCCCTAGTGGCCCTGCATTTGTTTCCCCTCTTGGAGCAACCCTTTCAGGAGTATTTCCTAATGTAACTTCTAATGTATTTATATCACAATCTAGTGTATTTAATGCTAGTTGTAGCTATAGTGTATGCCTTGAAATGTGGCAAGATCAACCTAATACTTCAAGTGCCGCTATCATAGATGTAGGAGGAACAAGTGGTCAATATCTTATTACAGGTATGGCTTCTACTCCACAAGCTTTTACTTTTAATTTCACAGCAGGTTCAAATTCTGATTTTATTATATATTTTGCCGGAAACCAGCGAATTTTTATAGATAATATTTGTGCAACATTAATTGACTGCCCCCCAGGAATTAATCCTGATTCTGATTGCATAATAACAGGATCAGCAGATTGTTTTACAGATGTAGAGTATGATTGTCTTTGTCCTGAAGGATTTATTCCTAATGGGTTTGGGAATTGTATAGAAAGTGGTTCAATTCTAGTCCCTAAAATTATAACAGGAAGTGCAATTAATGCACCTCTTCAAGGACAAATGCCATGGGGACCATTTAAACCTACTTTATATTCAGATTATACAATTAACTCTGTTGCTTCTAATAATACTACTTCTTTTAATGGTAACCCTAGAGTTTATAATACTCAATTTGCTTTTGATATATTATCAGCTAGTTTTTGGAATGCAGATGTTGTGGATGGGACTTCTGGTTTAGCTGTATGGACTACAGATGGTTTTACAGATCAATATACTAGAGCGATACCTGATGATGGAATATGGTATGGAGGAGGTAATTTTATAAATTTAACTTCTTCAGGAATTTATCATGTAGCAGTAATAGGAGATGATTCTTACAGAGTAAAATTAAATGGAGATATAATAGTAGAAGTAGACCCTGATAGTTTATTTGGGTCTGATTTTCAATTTCAAACACAACAAGGAAACTCTAGAAATCCTGATACAAACCCTAGTTCTTCTATTAATTTAGGATACCTAACTGGTGCAGCTGCAGGGACATATGCTTATAGATGTTTCCATATATATCCTGTTACTATGTCTGCAGGATGTAATGAAGTAGTAATAGAAGGAAGAGATACTGGAGGTACTTTTTCTACTTTTGCAGGTTTAGTTTTAGCAAACACAGCTCAAGAAATCGTAGATGCTAATAATGTAAATGACCTAAACATTATCTTTAATACTAGAGATGATCTTATTTGGGAATTAGGTGAAGGTTCTCTTACCGGCTCTTGCCCCACAGGAACTACCCCTACAGGACCTGATAATTGTGATCTTTGTTTAGCAACAGGATCTGCTATTCCTTGTGGTGATTGTTTAGAATGTGTCCATGGGATTTTATATAATGGATATGTATTAGACCAAGGTGGTCCTGCTTTATTAGGTAGAGGAACAAGTGGAATTGTAAATACTGCAGCTTCAGGTACTTGGGCTTTACCTAATGAAAATGATTGGGATACTCTTATAACTTATTTAAATAATGGTACTTCTCCAACATCAACAAGTGGTGAATTAGATGTTATTTCTGGTGGGAAATTAAAAGACTATACAAGAGACGATAATGCTTCTTGTTGGGCATTTCCTAATGTAGGAGCTCAAACCGATGATGATAATAGTAAATGGGCAGGTGACGCATCAGGACAAAGAACTTCAACAGGAACATTTGATGGATTAGGGTTCTTTGGAAAATGGTGGGTAGCTAATTCTATTACTCCTACTAATAACCAAATGAAATCTATAGAATTAAAACATTATTCAAATGATGTATTTAAAAATACAAACTTTAAAAATAATGGGTTTTCTCTTAGATTAGTTAGACCAGCAGTATCCGGAGAAAATAATGGAGATTATATAACAGATGCTTATACTGGAAATAATGGACTTATATATGATGGTATTGTTATAGGAACTCAAGTTTGGATAAACAAAAACCTATCCGAAACACAATATAACAATAGTGGGGCTATTACAGATCAACCTAATAATGGGGCTTGGAGTTTAGCTACTTTTCAATCTAGAGCTTATAGATGTTTCTATAACAATAACTCTAACCTTACTAGTAGCCTTGTAGGAAACATAAACCCAGACACTGGATTATGTTATGAATATCCTGAATTTTATATATACCGAAGATGTGATAATAATAACTTATTAATCCAAACAGAATCAGGATCTTCAACAACTTTAGGAGCTATACAAAAATCCCCTATAGATGGTAATTGTTATACCCTAATAGAAATAAGAAACGATAACCCAGACCTTTCAGCAAATATATTCTATGAAGGAAATTATTTTTCAGGTAGTAACTATATATATAGTGACTGTGAAGAATGTGAAGCTATACATACAATATATATGAATTTTGGAACTAAAAATTGTTAAAATAAAATTAAAAAAATAGATGAGTGTTTTAAGATATACATCAGTAGAAAAAGATTTAATGCTTTCAATGTCATTAGACATCCTTTCAGGATCCTATTCAGGTTCAGCTTTTGATCTTCCCAATGTCAGTATAAATATAGGTTCTGCTATTGGATACAGTGGATCTATATACCCTAGTAGTTCTTTTAGTGGATCTATAATAATACCAGTTGACCCAAATCTTATATTTGTTAACTCTTCAGCTATTGGAATACTTATTCCTTCATCTTCTTATCTAGATTCAGGATCATCTACTTCTTCTTCTATAGCAAATCTTATGACTAAGTATGATCCAAATGGAAGTCCTTTTAATCTTGGTCGTATTCCAATGCAAATTATAGAAAATCTTGGGGGTACTTCTACATTTTCTTGTGATACTGGATCTTGTTTTTCTGGGGAGATTCTTCCTGTACTTAATCTTATTGATTTAGAAAATGGTATTGTTTCTTTTCTCTCCCCAGGGCCTTCTCCTTATAATCCTGCAGGTAATAGAGATCTTCAAAGACCTTTAAAAGGAGGTATATCTATTTCTTCTACATCTACAACAACACCATTTGTTCCATTTCCACAAACTAGTAAAGGAACAATGGGTGCTATAGTACAAGATTCAGGATCTGGTGCTTTATTAGGATTAACTAATCAACATGTAGTAATTAGAGATCCTTTTTACACAAATCAAAGAACATTTATTAATCCTCAAAATGAGTTTGATTTAACTGACCCTGATGGAAGTGCTTTTGGTAGTAATACTCCCCCATCTTCTTATACACAATTAGTATATCAAGAGGCTGAAGATGGGGCAGCTAATGGAGCTAAAGAAATAGGCAGAGTTCTTAGATATGTACCTCTATATACTTCAGCATCTACAGTAGCTTCAGGAGGTACTTTAGTTAATAGAGTAGATGGTGCTTTATTTTCTTTATATTGTACTTCAAGTACAGGAGCAACAATTATAGATTTTACTTCCTCTTACCAACAATTAGGATTTACAACAGCTTCATTATATACATCTTCTTTACCTTTTGCTACAACAGCTGAAATAGATGGTATGATAGATCCTTTAAGCCCATATTATAACCCTCCCATATATAGCTCAGGAAGAACAACAGGACCAAAAGGAGAAGACCCTTGCCCTTTAAGATTTTTAGGATTCTCAAATATACCTACCCTTCCAGCATCTATTCAAGGAAATCCAACAACTGTAACATATGTTGATGTTATGGACTTTGTTAAACCTGTAAATGACTCTTCCTGGAAACCAGGAGATCCTACAGGTAGTGCAAGTGTATGTACTTTCCCAGCATATCCAGGAGATTCTGGCTCAACTGTTATAGCTAATTTTAGTGGTACTTATAAAATAATAGGAATATTGTTTGCTGGGAATGGTGGTCCTCGAGATGGTGCATTATATGGTTTACCATTTAATTTTATTTACCCACCAACTAAATTTACGGCTTGTAGAATAGATAATGTAGCTTCTGAATTAGGAATAAAAGCTTGGACAGGCAGTATTGCCCCCGTAGTTGACCATGATACTATAGACTATAGAACAGTATCAGGTAGTAATGATGATAAAATATTAAATTGTAGTGGTTCTAGTTATTGGCAAGTAGGATTAACTACAAACCATAAAATTTGTTAAATAAAAATAAAATATAAAAGATGAATTATACTATATGTTTAGATCCAACTTCAATAGGTTTTAGTACCTCTGATTTATCTAGTAATGGATTTAGTATATACACTGATGCTGATGGGTTTGCTATTCCTATAGCCCAAAATATCCCTGCTAGCCAGTTATTTCCACCTCCTATAGGAAATTGCCCTTTTACAGTTTTTGGAGTCCCAACAGGATCTAATCAATTATTAATTTTAGACCAATGCTCCACAACTACTTCTGCTAGTATATCAGTTAATTTATCTTCTTCAACAACAATTGTTGATACTACTTGTTGTTATGCTTTAATAGACATTGATCCTTGTGGAACTTGGTGTACTGAATGTAGTATAGGGTTTGATACTATAAATACTTCTCCTATAGGAAGAATTATAGCAGGAAACCTAGAAAGTTCTTGTGGTACAGTTACAGATTATGTTATTGGATGGTATAGAAATGGTGATTATTCATCCCCAGCTATATTAACTGGAGCAGGTAATACTTTTAATTATCAATTTACTCATCCCTTAGATTCAACAACTGGCCCTTTAGTACTTGATGGTAATTATGAAGGTATAATTCATGATATAATAATTGGTGGAACTCAATATAGTAATTTTGCAAGTGGATCAGGTGTAGGTATTCCTATACCTTTTGAAAGTTGTTTTGGTACTGTAGTAGTATCTCCTTATAGTTGTGATAATGGAGTTTTCCCTTTACCTTATACACATCAAATATCCCTAGCAACTGCAGGAAATAATCTTCCTGTTCCTCCTATATCTGCTACTTATCTTCTTTCTTCAAGTACAGATTATTTTGCTTATCAGTTTTTAGCTGGTACCCAAGTAGCAGATGAATTAGAAATTAAATTCATTTCAGGAGACCCTAATTCTACTACTAACCCTACTTTATATAGTGAACCTATATATTTAGAAAAAATTGAAGTTGGAAGTGGAATACCATCTACTATTAATATTCCATCTAATATAAACAATAATACTTATCCTAAAAAATTTGGAAGCACCAATTTTAAAAGAGTACTTAATTTAACTGAATCTTTAGAAAGAACTAATGGAGATAAATTAGAAATAACTGTAACTCCTTTAGGAACAGAAACTGAATGGTCATTAAAAATGCAATGTCTAGAAGATTTTGATTGTGCTGATTGCCATTTTAATGATAACCCCCCTAGATTAATAAAGGCTATTACTTTAGAAAGAAATGCAGGATTACTTTCTAGTGATTGCCCTGGGACAACAGGGTCTTGTGCTGCTCAAAATATTAAAATGAACATAAGTGGATGCTTTACATCTAACACAGACTTATTTAATACCTATATACAATCTACCGTAGATGGCACTAATTCTGTCATTTTTAACCCTGTTAATGTAAATAATTCCCTCCTAACACCTCCAGGCCAAATAGACCAACCAGGATATTTTACTTATGGCATAGGTACTACAGCTTGTGATACTATTGAAACAGATTGGACAGGAAGTATTGAAAAATATAATGATCCTACAGTAGGTATATCTTCTACTGGTTTTCCTTTAGGGGCAATTAGTATGTCTTTTAACAATGTTGATTTTTACAATCATTATAAAAATAAAATTATTGGGGCTGAAAATGCTATATTTACTGAAGTAGGACCTATAGAAACTGATTGTTCAAATAAAAATTATTATATTTATTATAAATTTACTTTCCCTAACCCTTCTGCTCCTTCAATACCTTGTGGGGATGGAGTTACCACAGAAACTTTTTACATACATAGAACAGCTTACCCAGACATATTATTTGATGATACTAATTATGAAATTTTTATCCCTATGCCTGAAATGGAAGTTTGTTATACTTGTTCAGAAGATATAGATTGTTGTAATATTGATTATTTATGTAATAGAAGAGATTTAGTAAATATTTCTAGTTTTGGATCAAGTAATCAAGTTTCAACAACAACATATTTAGGGTCTAGATATCAAAATGTTATAATAGGACAAAAACCTAGATTTATTACAACTTTATCCCCTTCTTCATTTACAAATGAAAAAAGTGGGTATACTTCTATTCCTATTTATCCTATGGAAACTTTACCTTTCCAACCTTCACCAATAGGTGGATGGGTAAACTATCCTAACATATCAGCTTCTGTTTGTCCTGATTGGGAAAATAATCGCCCAACTCTTTGGAATACATCTTTAGGAAATTATTATGGGTATGTATATGGGTATTGGACAGAATTCCCAAACTTGACAGCTAGTCTTGCAAATTCTATGAATGATGATTTTAGAATATACGCCTCAGTACAAAATAATAGTGGTTTAAAATCATCTTCTCTTGCTGATTCTTTACTAATATATGAATATTCTTCATCTGTAGTAACAGTACATGAACCATCATTTTTTGAAGGGGGAAGTCCTACATTAACTATAGAACCTTTTTAAAAATAATTTGGTATATTAGTTTTAGTTTTATACATTTATACAAATTAAAAATGTATGACACAAAACAACCGAAGAAAATTTCACACTGATATTGAGTGTGTAAAAAAAGGATTTGCAAATGGTATTGCTGCTGATCATCCTTTAACAGATGAACAAAAACAAGAAATGATTGAAGAAGCAGCTCACTACTATGGTAAGTTTTTAACTGCTTTAAAATGTGATTGGCAAAACGATCCTAATTCAATGGAAACCCCTAAACGGGTAGCTAAAGCATATGTAAATGATTTATGGGCAGGTAGATATAACGCTTTATCTGATGTTACTTCATTTCCATCTGATGGTTATCAAGGTATTGTTTTAGAAAAAGATATACCTGTAGTAAGCCAATGTTCACACCATCATCAAACAATTTTGGGTAAAACACATATTGCTTATATTCCTGGACCTGAAGGTAGAGTAATTGGTTTATCTAAACTAAACAGAATTGTTGAACATTTCTCTAGAAGAGGTGCTATACAAGAACAACTTACAATGGCTATACATAATGCTATAAATAAAGTAGTTGAAGGTAATGTTGGTGTAATGGTTGTTATGCAAGCAACTCATAATTGTGTTTCTTGTAGAGGTGTTAAACATATGGGAGCAAGTATGATCACCTCAGAAGTAAGTGGTGTATTTGCTGATCACAATAAAACAGCTAAACAAGAAGTAATGCATATGATAGGATATGCACTAAATGCTTATAAATAAAAAATTATGAAAAAAAAAGAAAATTACGTGCCATTTGTATCTGAAGTAGAGGAATTTAATGCAACCATGGGAAAACCTAACAACTATGAACCAACGATACCAGAAGAAAAAGAATGGATGTTTGTCTACAATTTCATCCTTGAAGAATTGGAAGAATATAAACACGCCTGTGAAACCGGGAATATTGTTGAAGTTCTTGATGCTTTATGTGACATTGCCTATGTTTCCGTGGGGAACGGAACTATGTTACATGGTCTTAAGGATAAAATATGGCCGGCATATCAAGAAGTACAGGCCTCAAATCTTAGCAAAGCTTGTTCTAGTGAAGAAGAGGCACAAGAAACCGTTAGGGTTCGTTCCGAAGAACAAAAGGAAGCATGTCACTATGAAAAGGTTGGCAAATATTATATTGTCTATAGAACACGTGATAGAAAAGTAATGAAAAATATTAATTATTTTAGACCTAATTTAAAACAATTTTTAAAATAAAATGTACAAAAAATGTTATGCCGAATATAAAAGTTATAATAAATATCTAATTCATTTATGGACTGATAATGATTACACCACTACAGAATGGTCTGCTCCTGCTTACATTGAATGTGATGAAAGTGAAGCAAAGTATAGAGGTTTAAATGATGAACCTTTAAAAAAGATATATAAATGGAAACAGGACATGGATGGTCTTCATTTTCATGATATGTCACCATATCAAAATTTTTTGATTGAAAAATACGGGACAAATGATGAGCTATCAGTAAACCATAAAGAAATATTTTTTGATATTGAGATTGAAATGGGAGATGCTTTAACCCCTGAATATATTCAATCTGCACCTAAGAAAGTAACCTCAATTGCTTGGTATTACAAACAAAAGGATGAATGGAAAATCATAATACTTGATCCAAAACAACAAATACAACCAACTACAAATGAAAATAAAGAAATAATTCCTGTTTATAATGAAGAAGTATTATTATCTAAGTTTCTTTCACACATGAGAGAACTAGACCCAGATATTCTTATAGGTTATAACAGTGATTATTTTGATATACCTTACTTATATTATAGAATTGAAAAAGTATTAGGTAAAGAAATGGTAGAGTATTTATCTCCTATTCAAATAGTAAAAGAAAAACGTAGTTTTAGAACAGGTGAAATATATGATGTTAAACAACCAATTGAAATAGCAGGTGTTGAATCACTTGATTATATGCGTTTACATCAAAAATATAGTTGGGAGGATGAACCAAGTTGGAAATTAGATGCACTAGGAGAAAAATATGCTGGGTTAAATAAAATTGAATATGATGGTTCATTAGATAGATTATTTGAAGAAGATATTGAAAAATTTATAGAGTATAACTTTCGTGATGTAGAAATATTAGTTGAATTAGATAAAAAATTAGAATATTTAGCCCTAACTAAAAACTTATCCCATAAAGGAAAACATAATTATAGTGAAGTATATCACAACACTGTTACCCAAGACGGAGCTATTTCAGCTTATTTATTATCCCAAGACATAATCCCACCAAGAAAAGAACCTAACCCTAAAAAGAAACAAGGATACGCCGGTGGATATTTATTTTGCCCTAAAGCAGGTGTGTATAAATATATGTTTGATGAAGATTTAACTTCATTATATCCTTGTATTATCATGTCTTTAAATATAGGTAAAGAAACAATGGTAGGTAGAATTATTTGTAATGAATTACCTGAAAATTTAAATTATAGACCTTATCAAGACCAGGATGGTATGCCTATACCTTCTCGAAACAATCGTTTAGGGTTAAATGATTTAAAAGAAAAAGATCCTGAAGAAGAACTTATAATAAAAAATGCTAAAGACAAACCTGCCAAAATCAAAGTAGGTAATTTAATTAATTTAATTGAAGATATGGAATTAGCTGTTTCTGCAAATGGTACATTTTTTAGAACAGACAAACAATCAGTACTTTCAATTATTTTAAATAAATGGTTTGATGAAAGAGTAAAATATAAAAACCAAATGAAAAAAGCATATAAAGCTGGTAATTCGGAATTAGGTGCTTCTTTTCATTTAAAACAATATACAATGAAAATTTTGTTAAATAGTTTGTATGGTGCAACCGCCTTACCTACATTTAGATATGCTATGAATGAAGCAATTTTAAGTGAAGCAATTACTTTAAGTGGGTGGAGAATTATACAAGAAAGTGCTTTAACAGCAAACAGACATATTAATAAATTAATAAAAAATAATAATGACTCTTACTCCACAATCGATTAGAAAAGGTATTCAAATTAAATTTAATGGGAATATAGTTGATAAAGATGTTATTTTAGAAACAAGTAAAAACTGGACAGAAAAACAAATATCAATATTTAAAAAATTCCTTAAACAAGGGGGAAAATTCAAAATTCAAAACATTAGAATTGAAATAACCCCTCCAGACCAAATTCTTACTTCAAAAGGGGAAAAACCTAGTGGTAAAATGATAGCACCTGGAGCTGATCAAAGATTTTAAAAATGAAACATTTAGAAGAAACACCCTGGTTTATTTGTGATGAAGGAGATATAAACTACTGCGCTTATGTAGACACAGATAGTAACTATTTTCATGCTGAACCTATTTTAAAACATCTTTATCCTAATTTTGATAAAATGTCAGATGAAGAAAAAGATACAAAACTTGAAAAAGTAGCTCTTGAATATCAAGACATTATTACAAAATCTTATGATATACTAGCTAAAGAGTGTTTTAATGTATCTACCCATAGACTTGAAATGAAAACCGAATGTGTAATCAGATCAGCTTATTTTAGAAAAACTAGAAGATATGCTCAGTGGATTACAAAACAAGAAGGTGTAGTAAAAGAATCACTTGATATAAAAGGTCTTGAATTTAAAAAAGCTAATTTTCCTCCTGTATTAGGTGGATTTTTTAAAGAAATATTAATTGATGTTTTAAAAGGTTTTACTCAATCAGATGTAGATCAAAAAGTTAAAGATTTTAAAAAACAAATACTAAATGGAGAAATACCTTTAGTTAAACTAGGTAACCCAACAGGAGTAAAAACATTAAATAAATATTTAGGACGCAAACCAAAAGCAGGTGAGATGTTTACTCAAATGTCTAAAGGTGCTCCTGTAAGTGCTAAAGCTGCTGCTGTGTATAATGATTTAATTAGATTTTGGAAATTAAACAACAAACATTCCTATATAGCACAAGGTGATAAAATTAAATATATCTATTTAAAACCAAACCCATACCAGGTAGAGGCATTAGGGTTTTTAGATTTTGATTTACCTCCTAAAATAGAGGAGTTTATGGAAACATACGCTGATAGACAAAAAATATTTGATGCTATATTGTTAAACAAACTAGAGGGCTTTTATGATGATTTAGGGTGGAATTTAAGTTTAAACCCATATAAAGACAAGTTCTTTAACTTTTCATAATATTTATAATAAAATATAAAAAAATGAAAAAATTAGTTAAATACTTTATAGTTCCCCTTACAATACTTATTGTAATAATGGGAATAATACACCTTGTAGGAAACCAAGAACAACATAATAAAGAAACCCAGGTAGAAAAAGTATTACAAATACATAAAGGTAAATTTGCTTTTTGTGGTGCTTCGGGTGCTATACCTACAGGTAAAAAAATTATAGTGCAAGGTAGAGTTTTTGATGAAGGTTGCGCTATTTGCCCAGTTTTAGAAGGTCCTTCAATTGCTAATTTAGCAATGTGGGGTGATAAAGGAACTTGGGGTAAATTTAATGTAAAAGAAAATCCTCAAACCCCAGATGGCACAGAAAATACTGTGTGGTCATTCTTTTGGTTTTTTGATTCTACTGATGTGGTACCACAATTTAACCCAGAAACAAAAGAATGGGAATGGATGCATCCTAAAAATAGAAAATTTAAAATTGATTTTAGTGCTAGTAGTACAAGTATGAGTAATATGTTTGCTATGCCAGGTGTCATATTTGATACTACAGAAACAGGTATTATATTAGCTAAGTGTTATGGACCTCTTAACGAAGCGGCTGTACCATTAAGAAAAGCATTAAGGGTAAGAAAAGGATGGACATCAGTTACTGCAGCAAAAGAAGGTGCACCTTATCCAGTTGGAACTCCTATACCCCAAATGAATATAGAATAAGTTCTTTAATTTTAATTAGGTTATTTTAAAAAAAGTTATTATATTTAAATATGGTTAATAAATTAGTTTTACAAAGTATTATCAACAAGTATCACCTTGGCGAAATACCTTCCGTTAAATGGAAAATAGAAGATAAAGTCATGACAATAGACTTTATGACCCTAAACAAAGATGTTATAGGAAACATCACTCACACAGATATTGATTTAGAAGATAGTACATTAGTTGTTTTTGACACTAAACGGTTGCTTAACCTAATAAATATTACCTCAGGTGATCTATTGATTACACTAGAGAAGACAAAAGCAGTCTATACTAAAATGCATATTGCAGATAGTGATTTTAATTTGTCATATGCTTTATCTGATCCTTTGTTAGTTGGAAAAGTAGGTACAGTAGATGAACCTGAGTGGGATATGATTTTACCTCTTGAAAAAGAACAAGTAGATAATTTAGTTAAAGCAAAGTCTGCCCTAACAGGTATAGGAAACATGACTTTATCTCCTGATAAGGATTTAGATGGAGATGATATATGTGTAGTTACTTTTGGGGATGAACAAGGGCACAATAATAAAATTACTTATAATTTAACAGGTCAAATAAAACCAGATAATGTAAGTATCCCTTTTAATTCAGATATGTTTAAAACTATTTTAAATGTAAACAAAGATTTAGAAACAGGAACTTTATACTTAAGCTATAAGGGATTAATGAAATTAGAATTTACAACAGAAAATACTACAAGTACTTATAATATGATTCGTAAAGAAGAAAGTGCTTTTTAATATTTATATAAAAATTTGGAAACCCAAATAAGTTTTAATACATTATAGTTATAGAAAATTTTTTAATACAGTTATGACAAAAACCCAAAATCGAGGACGTCCCTCTAAAGACACAAACACTTCTAATTATTATATAATTAAAGATCCTTTAATGGAGCCCTTTTACATTTCTAAAGATGCTACTAATTTTACAGTTATGGAAAAGACTATCTCAACAAGAGGATTTGCAGGTAAAAAAACAAAAAGTAAAGAAGTAGAAAGAGTAGTAGGTTATTATTCAAGTTTTAAAAATGCCTTAAGTAAAATAGCTAAAGAAAAATTTCATGATAACCCTGGTGAATATAACTCTGTAAAAGAATATATTAATTCTTGGAATGAAGTAAAAATAGGATTAGAAACAATATTAAATAAAATAGAATTATGAAACTAGAAGCATTATTTGACGCTGTTATAGTAAAACCTGTGGAGGAAGAAGAAACAATGTATGGCTCTATTGTAGTACCCGATGCAGGTAAAGACCGAAATGAAAAAGGTGTTGTTGTAGCTGTTGGACCTGGTAAACCAACCGCAACAGGACATTTTATAAACACAATAATAAAAGAAGGAGATTTAGTAATTCTCCCTACAATGGGGTTTTCTAAATTAGAACACAACGGGGAAGAATATTTTATAGGTCCCGAAAACCAAATTTTAGCAAGATTATCTTCAGATGAAGAAAAACATGATTTACCCTTTTAAAAATAAAAACAATGAGTAATAGTATTGAATTTGGAGCAGAAGCTCGTAAAAAACTAGTTAAAGGAATTGACACAGTAGCTAATTCTGTAATAACAACTTTAGGTCCTAATGGTAGAAATGTTGTTTATGTAGATAATGGAGTTGTATGTTCAACCAAAGATGGTGTATCTGTAGCTAGACAAATAAAAAAATTAGAAGACCCAATTGAAGATTTAGGTGCTCAATTACTTAAACAAGCAGCAATTAAAACAGCTGACCATGCAGGTGATGGTACAACAACTTCCACTTTGTTAGCTCGTGAATTAGTAAAAGGTGGTTTAAATCGTTTAAATGATGGAGCAAATGCTGTTGAAATTAAGCGTGGTATTGATGTTGGTGTAAAACAAGTACTTGAAGCACTTAAAAAATCATCTGAAAAAATCGCTTCCGAAGAACAACTACAACAAATTGCCACTATATCAGCTAATAATGATGTTGAAATAGGTAAATTAATATCTAGAGCAATGGAAAAAGTTGGTAGAGAAGGAGTAGTTTATATTGAAGAATCTAAAACAGATGAAACATATCTTGAAGTAGTTGAAGGTTGTCAATTTGATAGAGGTTATAAATCACCTTATTTTGTTACAAATAATAACACAATGTCAACTTTACTTAAAGATACTTATGTTTTAATAGCAAATCATAGATTTACAAAAGTAAAAGAATTACTTCCTATATTAGAAGGTGTATCACAAAAAGGAAAATCACTTTTAATTATAGCTGAAGATATTGATGGTGAAGCACTTGCTACATTAATTGTAAATAAAATGAGAGGTACACTTAAAGTAGCAGCTGTTAAAGCTCCTGATTTTGGAGAGCGTAGAAAACTTATTTTAGATGATATAGCTGTTTTAACTGGTGGAACAGTATTTGATAAAGATAAGGGTATGAAACTCGAAAAATTTAATTGGGAATGGTTTGGTGAAGCAAAAACAGTAACTGTAACTAAAGAAAAAACCACAATAGTAGATGGTCAAGGTACTGAAGAGGCAATAACTCAAAGAGCTGAAGAATTAGAAGAACAAATTCGTAAAGCAGAAACACCATTTGAAATGGAAAAATTACAAGAACGATTAGCTAAGTTTGTAGGTGGAGTTGCTTTAGTTCATGTAGGTGGAAGTACTGAAACTGAAATGAAAGAGAAAAAAGATAGAGTAGACGATGCTTTACACGCTACACAATGTGCCCTAGCAGATGGAATTGTCCCAGGCGGTGGAGTTGCTTTATTATATGCCCGCAAAAATATTAGTTCTGATATAGATGCATCAGATGATTTTAATTATGGTTTAAAAATTGTATATGATGCTTGTGGTAAACCGTTTGAATATATTTTAACAAATGCTGGATATTCTGAAGCGGATGCTAAAATGATTGAAATGGGTGATTTAAAAGGTAAAAAAGGTTTTACAGGATATAATTTAAAAACTCGTTCTGTAGTAAATATGAAAGAAGCAGGTATACTTGATCCACATAAAGTAACTAAAAATGCTCTTTTAAATGCTGCTTCAATTGCAGGTACAATTCTACTTACAGAATGTACAATTGTAGATAATCCTAAAGATGAAAAAGAATCACAACCAATGATGGATCCTTCAATGATGATGTAATGCAGACAGAAAAAGTAGAGTATAATGAACTTATCGCAACACGAGTACCCCCTGGAGATCAGTGGGTACTTGTAGGAGATAAAAATAAAATTATTCATAAAACAATAACCGATGCTTTAGAGGCATGGTTTGATAAAAATCAAGAACAAGTTGAATTTCGTTTAGCACCTCTAGATAGTAAACTCTATGTTATAAGAAGTGAGGAAAAAGAAATCACTCCTGAGCCAACTAAAAGGTATAATATTTACGGGGACCCTATGTAATGGGTCCCTTTTTTTGAATATTTATAATAAAATAAATGAAATTTATAGACATTTTAAGAGAAGAAGAAGAAGAAGGTGTAGGATCTGCAAGAGCTAAATATGATGTTGCAATCCAATCTGATGATGTTGATAATGTAATTAAGGCTTTAAGCAATATAAAAAACTATGGTGTTTACGCTCAAAGTTTACGTGACCCTAAAGCTATAGAAAGAGTATTTGGCCCAAGAAATCCTAATCAAAGATATGGAGCAGCAGAAAAGGAATGGAATACTATAAGCCCCATTAGAAAACAAGCCAAAATTGAAGATGTCATTGATCGCAATCCAGAATGGGAAAATATTAAAAAAGAATTAGAAGTAGATTCAAATAAAGAAGCAGTTGATAAATTATCATCTATAAAAGATTTTCAAGAATTAGTAGCTACTGGTATATTTAGTATAAAAAAAAAGGGTAAAATGAATCAAATTGATTATTATTATCCTCTTAAAACTCCTGATAATATAAAGAAATATGGTGGGGTATTAGAAAAAGATGTTCATTTTTATGTAAAAGATAATAAAGTAATTTTTCCTTTTGATAAAAGTCCTTATACCTCAAAACCTTATTTGCAAAAAGTTTTAAATACTATAATGGATACTGCGGGTATTGAACATAAATTAGTTGATGTTGAGAGAATAGATGATACAAGTGATGAAGAAGCCAAAGTAGTAGAAAAACCTAAAAAAGAAGTAGTTCCTCCTTTATCCTATACAGCTGATACAAGAGATAAAGCTGAAAAAGCAAGAACTGCATTTCAAAAAGAAATTGGAGAAGTCCCAACAGCAAAATACGAAATTGAAACAATTGAAACACCTAATGGAAGAAAGTATAAACTCGTAGTAACAGGAATATCAGCTGATCAACGTGCAAAACTATTTACAAGGAAAACATCATTAAAAGAAAATTTTGATTTTGAAAGATACCAAATGCTAAGACGAGCAGGAATAATAAAATAAAATGACAAAAGAACAATTACGTATGCAAATGTTGGCTGGTATTATCACTGAAAGTAAATACAGACAACTTTTAGAGGATATGGAAGTTGTAAATCGCATATTAGACAAAATATCGGCCCAAGGTAAAGATTCACTTACTCCGGAAGAACAGGAATATTTAGACAGTTACT
>Ga0208161_1000713_pt1 | contig 18443 bp, 23 predicted proteins | sample CB_VirMetaG_3_FD_184538 | JGI IMG/M metagenome (GOLD analysis project Ga0208161, IMG submission 184538) | Freshwater to marine saline gradient viral communities from Chesapeake Bay - CB_1508_1S Viral MetaG (SPAdes) (version 4) | ecosystem: Environmental > Aquatic > Marine > Coastal | place: USA...
ACCACGTTCAAACTTCAATTGATTATAACGTTCAATCAAGTCCATGTAAAAGTCTGGTTGCTTTTCTTGATCCCAACGTGCCGCAAAACCAACACGATACGCTCTGTCCTTAAATGGTTTTAGTTCGCCTGCGACTCTACTGCGTACTTCCTCTTTGCCAAACGCTAGTCCACTGATGTTGTAGATGTTAGGATTCTCCCAACCTGCCACCTTCATGTGCATAACCATTTCTTCGTTACTGGCAAGAATAATATCAGCAAAGTTGTCGACCATCTTTTCATATAAGCCCATCCACTTCTGCATGCCCCATACGTGAACAAAGTCATCTGGATCAATAGTCTGTGCTAAACAACGTACAGCAATTTTAGGATTCATTGCTGGATCACACTGTTGCATAATGTAAGGCAAACTTTCAATACCAGGCTGGAACATGTCTTCAAATAAGACAACGTCCTCGTTAGTAACTTCACCCGCCTTCATTTTACGTACCAGGTTCATCATCTGACTCATACCAAAGTATGTACGGCCATGGGCATCTAACACTTGCCCAGTAACAATAGCCTGGTCGTTACTTAATGTATCGCCGGGTACGATTTCATAATCAATACCGCGACGCTCAAAAACAGCACGATTCCACTCTTGTAACTGTAGTGTATAACGAGCTTTGTAGGGCTCTAGTCCCATATACCATAACTTACGCATTATCGTCCGTTCCTATGGTTGTTGTGTTTTACAAAATACCAATTGTCCTTTGGTCTTTTGCCATTTTGTACACGTTGGAACTCCCCCCAGGGTGTTTTCTCGTGATATAAATGTCTTTCGTCGTAGTTGTATCCTTGTTCAACGCAGAACTCACGATAAGCATCGAGGTCATCAAAGATTTGCTTAACTTCGGGCTTCATTGTGAGATATTTTTTTAGCCAAGTTGCGGCCATTGTAATCTCCTTAGATTTTTATTGATTGGTAAGGTTGACTTGTGTTGTAAGTGATAGTACAACCGTTTTCGCCGTCCTCACTTACCTCTATAGTAACTGCACGATCCGGATAACGATCTGCAATCTTTAGATATAAGCCATCAGCGATCATTTCGCATGACTTATGATTTAATTCAAGAACACCGCCTTCGTACAACCTTTGAAGCCAACGCTTGAATTGAATAAATTCAATGTCCCTGTCATTGTGGAACACTTCAATGCCTACTCTAAAATGAAATATGTGTCTATGCGGAATACCCAAGAAGCCAACATCATCCCAATCACCTGTTGCTAGTTTGGGATCAGTGTCTGCACCTGGGTACATATGAACACCTTCTTTTTGAAATGTGACCCAAATATGTCTTTGAGCCTTCGTCATTATTCTGTCAACTGTTTGTCTTTGTTCTTGATTCATAGTGTTATTATATACTGTTTTGTTGTGGATGTCGAGAAGATTGGAATATATCAATGTCAGGAATATATACACCTCGTTCGCCCATGTTAAGTTGAAAAACTATAGTAGAGCAAACATCATCGAGACTAACTGTAGGTAAGGTAATAGGACCGGTAAGTAAACTAGTTTCCATATACCCTGGATTAATTGTACTAACTAGTGTGTCAACTTTATCTCTTATCATGTGTACATAATTCTCCTGCAAAGATTTTTGTTTTAAGTACATTTCTCTATCAATGAGTTTTTGTTTTAACCAGTCTGGATCACGATCCATTACATCTTTTGGTATTTTAGTAGCATGGGTGCCAACATGTATAACATGCTTATACTGTTCAGATTCAATAGTCAACTTTAATAGTTCAAACTGACCAGGGGCACTATAGGCATTATTAATAAACACTTCACAATTTTGTGTTGATGATAATATTTGTGCTCGTACATCTTTTTTGTTGATATCATAACCGTCAACTATATCAAACGCTGTAACGGTATGTCCAAGGTCTAGTAAAGTTTTGTATAAACATTCTCCTAACCCTTTTCTGTGGCCAGTAAGTGCTATTCTCATTCGTCTTTGGGTATCTCTACATCAAGTACTTGATCTTGTGTATATTTAGACCAGTCTGTGAACACTGATCTTTTTTGTAGATTGTGTATGCTGTGTACCCAAACTCCAGGATTAGTTGCATTGAAATCCTTGTCGTCTAGTTTAAGAACAGCGTTGTAGTTTAATTTTCTAATATTGGGCAAAGATACAGATATCATAGGAATGAACTTGTTGTGTTCAATTATCCTAGTAAATCTTGATTGTAAGTCTGCAAGTTGATCTGTGTTAAGTTCGAGAGTTACCCAGTAGTCCTCCTGCAAACAGGCTTCAATCATATCAGTCCACCAACGCTTAGGACCGTCCCATTCTAAGAAAGTATGGTTAGCACCAATGTAAACATGATCTACACTGTGTCTAAGTGCTTCTTCTAATATAATTTTGACAGGTACAACACCAACTACAAACAGAGTTTTGGCTCCGTATGCTGGTGTATGCTCGACTTCTGTTCCTAGAAACAACCTGGCATCTTCATGCCCTTCTCGATTCATTAAGCCTCCGGCCAATTGGCTAGAAATTTGTTGTATGCTTCTTCAAAACCTTCACGTCTGTGTAGTACTTCATTTGGATCCCAACCCCATACACGTCTAAAGTATACATTGTAAATATCGTTTACGGTATATTCGTAATACATTGTTGTGGGTATTTGTCCCTTACAAATCCAAAATAACTCACAGGCGTCTTTGAGTTTTGGATTATCAATAGTCGTCAGCTTCCGCTCTAACATAATCTAGATCCTCTTCTTGTCTTTCTAATAACATTAATTGAGCAATTTGATCTTTGATTCTCAATTTTTCTTTTTTAAGATTTGCAATAGTAGTATCGTTCCACGGACGTTTCTTTTGTAGTTCTGCTACCCGTTGCTTTAAATTTTCGTGTGCTTGTTCGAGATGTCTGATTCTAAGTGTATACGCCATGTTATATCTCCTCAAAAAGGTCTAAGACCGGTTTAAACTTTTCTTTAACTTCTTTTTCGATTGTGATACTACCCTGAATATCAATGTGCTTGGCTGCCTGTGTTCTAGCATTCATTGCTTTCTTACCACTAAAACCTCTAGTGCCAATAATCTCCATCCAGTACTTGCTATGGTTATTGATAATCTCTTCTGCTTCATCTCGATCGGGTGTAGAAAATATACTTTCAACTACATCCTTAAACAATATTTTCCCTGTGCTGTTACGCATCATACGTGGGTAGTTTCCTTGATCAAACTCTCTGTTGGCACGTTGTACACTTTCAATGTGTGTCCAAACATTATGTCCCATTAGTAGAGCGTAGCTAAAACTATCCCATGATGTTTTGCCCACTTTGCCATTCTTGTTTTCTTCACCTGGTTTGTATATACAGATATCTTTCATCTGTGTACGCAAACTTACGGGACTTTCGTCAAATACGTCCACCAGTCCATCTTCTAGTGCGGCTGTACCGTATAGTCTTGTGTCTGTGCTATACTTCTTATCGTCAGCAATAGGATTCATTCTATAACTCCACTTGTCATCATGCGGAGTAAGTATTTCGTGGTAGACTTGTCCGTTTGCTGTTGCTAAGAAAGGCGACGCACAATCAAAACTAATGGTAAAGTTTGGATTAACATACTTGCGAACTGCACGTTGAATTGTGGTTAATAATACTGCCCATTCTAATTTACTAGTACCCAAGAAGTGCATCCAATCGTGCCGTCCCTCTTGTAGTAAATTGTCGTGACGTAGTGCAACTAATCTTTTCAATACCAAGTGTACATCACACATATTCTGTCCACCCATTGCCCATCCGTCAAAATGTTTATCGGGATATGCTGTGGGATCACAGTACACTTTCATTTCTTCATACCATTCGTCTGCTGACGTATGATTATCTCCCTGAAGGACGTTTAAGAACCGTGCGCCGCCATTGTTGACGCCTTTGCGATGCTTGATGAAGTACTCGTTGTTGAACTTGGTTGCGTCTACCGCTTGTTGTAGTGTTTTTATTTGACATGCGTCACTGGCCTTTTTATCGTGAATAACCCAAGTTGGAATATCAAGTATCATGCCATAATTGGCGATACTGTCCAACCAGTTGAGAACTAGGTCTCTTTTCTTTTGTGCTTTTGGGCATCCTGAATTTGCCTTCCAGTCTCCTTCCCAGAGACCTTTAGCAATTTGGAATCCACCCGAGTCACCCAAGATAAGGGTATTTGGATCACGTTTACGAACCATATCCTCACTTGGATCATCTTTGTTGAGATCCAAGTTAGCATGTCCACCTGAGTACAAACTCCACTTGTACGGGAATAAACCTTTTTGTGCATTAAGCCAGTTCATTTGTTCCATATCTTGTATAGCCGCAGGCATACGTGCAGGATCAACATAATCGTTGTTAACACGTTGTTTGCCTATGAATGTTGCGTAGAAGCCAGATATGGCAGGTAGAAAGATTGCGTAGTCGTTTTGTTTTGAAGTTAGATTATCTTGATCTTCCATTATAATCCTAAATCCTTGACAGCGTCACCTTGGGTAAAATTATTTAGCAACTTCGCCCTCTCGATAAAACTGTACACTTGAAATTAAATCGTAATCTCGTTGATAGTATTCAGCAAGATGTATTTCGTACATAGTGTTATTGTAAACAAGTTGTTGAAAATAGTCAACTAGATTTTTATTATCATAGTTATTTTCACTTACATTTACATACTCTTGCTGTTGTAAATTATAGTCCAATCCTTTTGCGGTAAACCAATGATCTAAGTTTTTGTTTAAATGTTCGTCACAGTAAAAATAAACTGGGCTAACTAAAAACTCTCTAAATTCCTCAATAAACCAAGACTGCTGTTCAGTGTGATCATCAAACGCAACTTGGTCTATTAGGATTCTATTTACAAGATCATTTGCCTGCTCTAAAAAGTGCGTACTACCAAAATCTTTACCAAATAAATTAGTGGTTATATGTTGTGCTATGCCTGTAAGCCAACGCCTAATAGGATCACGCAGTACAATAATAGTGTTAGTGGTCTGACGACGCAGAATCCTAGCACTATTGTGAAGCATACGCCACTCGTGTTTGATAAGATTTTCTTTAAGAAAGGTACTAGCATTTTTTGGTATGTTTAGATAACAGATACCAGTTGGATCGTGATACATACAGGTGCCAGAAACATAGCCTCTACGCTCCCAATAAGTATCGCGAACCTTCTGCATTACTTCTGTTGTGCTGGAAGTATGTAGTTATAAACACCAAGTCCTGAATCAACAGTAATTTGTGCGGCACCATCATCACTAAATCTAATCATTTTGTCTCCCGACAAACTTAATATGCCAATTACCGCGGCTACTGGCCAGTTCCACCCTTTAGTAAGTGTGCCTGCAACATCTGCCGCAAACACAAAGTCACCTGCGTGTGTTGAATGGTCACCAAAATAAAACTTTAAGTTACCGCCTTCTGTTTTAGCAATAAATGTAGTTTCTTCATTATTAGCACTAGCCATAAACTTTAGTCTTTGTATAGCGGCTACTGTTGGTTCAATTTCTACACCCCAGTTAACACCTCTAAACTTAACTGCTTTGAGCTTGTCGTTAATAATCTCGCTACTCATAAATCTATAATCATTCTTAAAGTCACCTGCGGCGTTTTCAAAGTGTACACCTGATGGACCTGCATCTGTTTTATTAACAGTTAGTTTAGCATCTTCTGCGTACTCTGGAATGTTAAGAATAGTATTGAGTTTGCCTAGGTTGGGCATACCAAATGTTCCAACAAAGTCTGGAACCGGATTATGAAATTGTGCTTGAATAATTGCAGTTCTATCTTCGCTGACTGCATCAATTTTAGTTTCTGTAGCACTACCCGTAACTTTTACCAAATCAATAAAACCAAGAGCGTGAGTGTGCTTAACTATGTCTTGTAAATAGTCTTTCATTTAGATCTCCATGTAAAGATGATTAATTGTAACAGATTGTATTTAGAAAATCAAGTGTTGTATGGTTTAATTTCACCCATGGCCTGTGCCCATTTGATGGTCGTAAGCTCTCCTGGCTTTTTAAATTGTATCCAACTTAGCGGTGTGTAACCTACGTCTTCAACATAATCCTTATGATCGTGATACTCTAATCCAATGCTTTCACACATAGGAACGAGCAAACTCATTGGACAGTAACTTTGCGTACCACTTTCGGCCATACCAGCACCGTAACCAAAATCGGCGTTGTTATAGGTAAACATAATAACTCCGCCTGGACGTAACCATTCGTGTGCAGAACGCATCCATTCCTTAATACTGTCAAAGGACAAATAATTAAAGAAATTGTAACTAAAGATAAAGTTAAATTGATTTACAGGCAAATTCTCAATGGTATCATTTTTGATTTGATATTGCCGTACTCTCGGCACATACTGTCTAGTAAACTGATGAACAGCATTATGTAAAAATTCTTCTGTATATTCTGCTAGATATAATGGATCACCAGCAACTAAAAACTTAGTCCACTCTCCATCTCTACAACCAATCTCTAATACGGGATATTGATAGGTAACGTGCTTTTGTATTACCCCTAACATGTGCTTGTCAGGGCTATCGTCTCTATCCATTCTTATATTACGCCAATGTCTTAATGTACGTAAGTTTTGTGTTAAAAATTCATCATCTTGTAACTGACGTTCTACAGTGTAGTTAGATGTAAAAAATTTCTGTGTACGATGACGTATTTCTTGATTAAGGTTATTAATAGTATCAACTATCTTAGGTTGATGCAATTCAAGTTGATTCTTAATTGTTTGAAAGTGTTCAATAGTGGCATTAGATGATTCAGCAAACTCTGGGTCTACATTGGCTATATTGTCAACATGATGACTGATAATTTTATCAATCTCTTCACGTAACGGTTGCAAATCTATGCCGTCCTGTAACGTGTTTCTAAAGTTAACTAAATCTACTAGATTCATCGAATATCACTATGTTGTTGTACATAGCTATTTATTCGAAGGTGAATAGGCTATCAAAAGTTGTTTTGATGTCTGTGTGTGCACCAATATTCCATTCTAGTACACCTAATAAGTTATCTACTTTTTGATCAACAATAGTAGATTCCATTAGCCCATCATCAAAAGGCAAATCCTTAAACCACTGCGGTAAGTGTGTCTCATCTGTGGGATAACCAACACTAGTAAAGCCTAGTGGATTATCCTTTAGTTTACATACAATAGTTTTCATACCATCTACAATCTGTTGACTGTAGTTGTCGCCATGCATACGTCTGAGGTTGTTCCAGTTCATTGCGGCACGAACGTGTCCGGGCATATTTGCTTTACCTTCACGCTCTTCTGCTTTGGTATATTTGGTCAAGTTATTAACACGTTTAGGTGTACCTTTTTCCCAAGCAGGACGCTCTTGGAACGCATACTTAAACTCACGCACTTTATCATATATTTGTTCTTTGGTTGCACCAGTTAGTACATCAAGCAAGATATCACTCAAGAAGTCTTGTACAACTTTGGGTGTATCACTACGCTTCAAGTCCAAACCCATTGCTTTTACTTTTCCAGGCTTACCGTCTTTATCCAATCTAAAGCCTTCTAAGTCATATATTAATGCCGCATAACGCTTTTTCTTAATGTATAAACCTTTAGTAGCAGTAATCTCTCTACCACCTTTAATGATCGCACCATTCTCACGTGGCACGTGACAGGCCTTTTCCATAAACAGTGGGAAACTTTCATTCAATTGATCTGAAATGTTATCATATACCTGTGTAGCAATTTCCTTGTTCCATTCCATACGTCCTGCTTCAACATCATCTTTAATTGCAGGCCACGCACTAAAGTAACAACTATCTGTATCACCATACACAACTGCTTCACCGACGTGATCATACTTGCCAGTAATCGCTTCATTAATAAACGCATCCATGTGTTTAGCAATGATACGTCCTGTTAGTGTTGTACTCTGTCCAATACGCTTATCAAAGAATCTACATCCTGGATTAAGAATCGCACCATACAAACTGTTCAAGTTAATCTTTTTAACCAACTGCCGTTTATCCCAAAACGCAATATCCTCCGGAGTTTCTGCTTCACGTTTCTTGGCTTGTAGTTCTTTACGTTCTGCATACCAACGTTCTAGCAGTCCTGGTACAATAGCCTTTTGTTCATAACTGAATATAGTACCATTGGCACTCAACATCCAAGGCTTGTTGCTGTCAAATATAAGTCTCCATATATCTGCCGCACTCATTACATCACTGCTACCATCTGCTTCCCAGTCAACAGTAATCTCTGTGCCTACTTCTCCATTCATAACTGCTTGATATTCAAGACTGCCAAACATATTTTCCCAAGCATCAGCAAAACTTTTGCCTGCTCTTTGTTTCTCTTGAATATAGTGATCAGTCATTATTGGGCGGAGTTGTCCAATGATGCTTTCTTGCGCCATGTTAAGGGCCCTAATAGCACTGGGGTAGAGTGAGTTAATGTCGATCGCTCCAATCCAGTCATGCATTCCTTTTTTCGGGAAAGCAACATAGGCACCTGCCGCTTGCGTATCTCCTTGTTCATCTTTTCCTTTCCTATTAGGTACAACCATACCACGTTGATGTGCTTCATTGATAATTGCCTGCTCTGTAACTGCCACAGCACCCATTGTTGTCTGTAGCAATACTGTATTATCGTGTGCAAGTTCGTTAGCAAGATCCAAGAAACGTAACTTCTTGTCCATCTTACCTAACAATGCGGTATCTTGTCTGTTGTACTCAATGAAAGTTTTGAAGTCTTTGTTGTACAGTTGATCCAACGTACCTTCATATTGAGTTTTACGCTCGCCTAGTTCATATTCACCAATAGCATCCAGTGAATAACTATGCCGCTCTTCGTATGTGTACTTGCGATACAGTTGCATATAGTCCATATGCACTCTACCAATCAAGTCAAATGTTAAATTCTCTGCACCAAAACGTTCAAATGTACGTTGCTTGGGCAGTTGTCCCCAGAGACAGAAACGTCTTGTGTCGTCTGCACTGAGTACACGTTTAATACGCATAACCATATATGGGATATCGAAACCTTCTGAGTTCCAACCCGACAGTATGTCGGCGTCTTCAATCAAATCTAAAAATGTTCCTAACAGTTCTTCTTCACGCTCGAACAAGAAACAGTTGTCAAAGTCTTTACATATTTCTTCTGCAGACTCCCAACTTAAACTTTTGGGAGGAATGGCCAGTGTGATTAACTTGTCCATCCAGTCAAGGTAAAGTGTAATCGCAGTAATTTTATTAAATGGATCTTCTGGTGGACTGAATCCACGCACTGGGTCAAAGTCAACCTCAATATCAAAAAAGCAAGTTTGTAGTTTGGGTGAGTCTGCGCCTAAGTAGTTTTCTTCTAAACAACGGAATACAGGATTTATGTCCGACTCCCATAGTCGCTTACCGCTGTTGATACGCATTTCCTTTTGAAACTCTTTGCCATTGCGGGTGCTGAACCTGCTGACAGGACTACCATACACAGTACGGAACTTACCTTTGGGATCGTCGTAGTAGAATACATAGTTCGCAGGATATTCTGTGTAGACACGTTCTCCCTTGACACGTTCTACAACATGTATGCGATCACTTTTCCTATCAAATAATGCGTCTATGTAACTCATACGTCTATTATACTATAATCCTTAAAAGGTAGTCGATCGAATAAATTTTCATTTCTTTTTTTATCTAACATTAGAACATGTAATACTGCTTCTTTAAATATTTGGCAGTCATGATTATCTATTAGACGTGATGACAGATACTGAAAATTAGGTTCTGTAATGTATTCTTTAATTTTATTTAAACATTCTAATGCCTGTTCTTTGTAGCGTTCATCTATTGCTGGTAGACATAGATAAGGAGGACTTGTTGCTTCGTGCAAACGAATTTTAAAACCTTTAAGTTCGGTGAAGATATTTTCTAAAAACCAAATGTTCAGCAGGCTAACAGTAACTGCTATAGATAAATTAACAGGCCAGGACTGCATAGTTAATAAATTATCCTTAACTTCTTTCCAATCTCCACCGTGTCTGAGTATATTGAATTCCTCGCCAACTGCATCAATACTGACCATTAACGAAACTTCTTTAAACTGATTCCATATATCAATGATGTCTTTATCTTTGTATTTTACAATAGTACCATTGGTATTGTATTCTAATATAATATTTTTACTGTACCCTTTGTCAATTAAAAGTTCTAGTAATTTCCAATGGTCGGGGTTGAGTAAAGGCTCGCCCCCGGTATAATATATTTTAATTATATCATCGCTGGTTAGTTTTTCTAAATAAGAATTAATTTCTTGTTTTTTTAAAAAATCTTTATAACCTAGTTCTTGACCCCACAAACTACTGTTATTTGGTCCACAAGTTCTGCACTTCATATTGCACGAATTGAAGTTTCTTATATCTAGATATCTGTATTTTCTGTCATCGAATAATTTAAAACTGCTTCTATAACTTTCGATGTTATTTTTTTCTAAATTAGTACATTGATGACAAACATCAGGAGCAGTTCCAGTTCTAAGATCTGCAAACGGATCATTGAAAATTTCTGTGATATCTTTTTTATAACTTGAATCAATGAAACAACAGGGTCTAATCGCACCATCTGGGAAAAACACTACGCTATTTTCTATAGCACCACAGCGCCAACTCACTCTACCACCATCCCTTTGCTACTCCAAATCCAAATACATTAACGCAGGCAAAGTAACTTGTCAACATTAGTGGGAAGCCAAGTCCTCTGCGTAAATATGCTACCGCACCTGCTATGCTACCAACAAAAAAGCCCGGATATATTAAGGCCATGTCCGGGCTATCTGCTGTAAAGGCCAATATAGCACTTGAACTGACAGTTGTAACAAAACTAATCAGTTCAAGAAAGAATGCTATGCGGTCACTGGTGTAACTTTTAATCCAAAAGTTTTTTATATTTTCCAAAAATTATCCTGCATGTCTTGTTAAGAAGTTAACACGGACTTTTTCTGGACCAAAAAACTCTCTTACAGTATTTTCTACAGTTGCTATATCAAATATCTTACAAGAGAATACATCCAAATACAAGTCCCCTGTTAAGTCAATGAAGTGGGCTACAATAGTTGATGTTACAATGATCTGTACTGCGGTGAGTCCTGCTTTGTCTGGAAATTCTCCAGCGGTGTACTCAATCCAAGTGTTTCCGATTGGTTTCATGTCAATTCTATCTAGTAGAGTGCTGACAAATTTTCTTACATTATCTTCGTCTTTGATGAGATCTCTAACGCAGTTACTACAATCAAGTGTTAAGTGGTAGCCCCAGTAGCTCATAGTGTCCTTCCGACGGTTTCTAAAATGGTGTTAAGTTCTTCATGGTCTTTGTTTTCATCTGTAAGTTTGGCTTTGTATGCGACCCTAACTGCCTTCTTTAAGATGCTAGGCTTGATTTCCATTTCTTCAGCGATTGCTTTAACGGTATCAGCTAGTCCTGCGTTCAAGTCTTCAACTTCCTGCATAACTGCAATGCCTTCGTTGAATAGTTGAGTTAGTTTTGCTTTTTGTTCGGTACTGAACATTCTTGACATGTCAATCTCCTGTTTGTAAAGTCTAATATTATATAGCAGTACAAACAGGATAGCAAGAAATTATTTGATTTTTTTTATTCGTTCTTGGATGATTTTAATCACTTGATCATTGAGTACAACTTCATAATGGTTATACGGTACTTCTACGATTTCCATATCACCCTCGCGGTACTTTTGGCTAGACAGCGTACATATACCATCATTTGGTTGTGGCAACCATTGTGCATTACCCTGTGTTGTAACTATGTTGGTCCAAGGATGCTGTATCTTAATCTGCTTTGCTACTAGCATGGCCCAAGACATAGGACCTATGTCACGTAGCAATCTATTGTAGGGTAAAAAGAACTTGGCAAAGTCTGCCATTTCTGCACCACCGTAGGGTGTGCTAAGTGTAACAGCACCGAGAACTTGATTAGGCATACTATCTGCTAAATGTAGAGCATATATACCACCTAAACTGTGCCCAATAAAAAACATCTTGTTGGTCGCAATCAGTTCTTCCTTCATAAGTTCTAAATTATGTCGGAACCCGTCTTTGCTATCGTAATTTATGCTAATACCATCTTGGCCAAGATGGTCTCTGATATAGTTAAAGCTCTCGTGCGTGGCGGTAGCACCATGTAAATAAATTATGTTCATAATCTGCTACCACCCCGTACCTCTTTCTTTATCTACCTTGTCCGCGGTATGCCTTGTAACTTCTACGCTTTGATTTATTCATCATCTGCTTGGAAACTTTACGACCGGCACCCTGCCCGGATTTTTTGAATTTTGCTCGGGTCTCCCATGGACCCTTTTCACCGTGCTTGAGTTTTGCCACATTACCTCCTTGATTTAGTCTTTACTAAAAATGCCTTTTAGTTTATCCCACATGCCGGTGATTTGATTTTCTTTGTCACCTGCTCTGTTTCTTGAACTAGCATCATCTCTAGTTTTATTTTTAATATATTCAGTTGCTTGACGTTCTACTTCTTTTTTAAGACCACCGGGTTTATCGGCGATATCTTTAATACCTTTAACTTGTCTTATCACACCAATTGGATTTATTGGTTGCTTCTCACGTTCGCCTTCGTACTCCATTGGTGCTTCGGTAATAACGTCACGTATTTTCATAACTAACCTTTTTTACCTGGTACACAGTTAGGAACTTCACGCCCGTCTTTTTTCTTTGTACCTACCATGTGATAACCGTCCCAGCATGGGTCGTTCTTTTTGGTAATCTTTTTCTTTTCGTTTAACATTTCAGAAGCAATATCATTGGCCCAAAGTTCAAATAACACTGACTCGTAAACTGCGGCATGACCAATTGTAGCCTGTTGGTCACCTTTGTTAACGTTTAAAGCACTATTATATTTGTCTACTATATAATCACCTATCTTAGCTCGTGTCTCATCAAAATCTGGATCAACGAGTGCCATAGTAGCAAAAAATATTGCTGGATGCTTTATAAAACCATACGATACTGCTGTCGCTAAACGTCGGTTAAATTTTCCATAATTGCCAGTTGCTTGTGCTTCTTGCCAGTCGCCTCTTAGTTTAAGAGCAGAACCAAGACCAAACATTTTTGGCATCACGTTATTCCAAATTTTGGAACCAAACGGTATTTCTTTGAGTCCGGGGACTTTGTTTATCCACTTTACGACTTTATCTGGGATCATTGCCATTCCGCCTGCAACTCCCATTCCGATATGATTAAGAACTTGTGCTTGATCATCTAGTGCTAGATTGCCAAATTCCTCACTTCCTACAGCATTCCATAACGAACCTTCTTTTGATGTTAAATATTTGTCACCAAAGTCTCTGACAGATTGATTTTCAGAGTCAGCAAACCAGTTTTTAATTGTGTCAGGAGTACCAAAGGCTTGATCATACATCATAGCACCAAACGTTTTCCCTGCAAGATTTGCACCAGCACCGACGGTTGTCCCTACAACGTTTTTAACTCCTCCCGCAACCTTTCTAATAGTTCCTGGTTTCTTTTCGCCTGCGGCATTTGTTTTATCTTGGGCTGTTCTTTCTACGTCAGAAATAGTGTCAGAGACAGGTGGAGTATCGATTCTTGCTCCTTTTATTGGTTTGGGAGGTGGTGTTTTTCCAGACGCTGTATCTAACGCCTGCATGGTAGAAGAAGACTGGCCTGTTAATTTATCTTTTACTAAATTTTTTGTTTTTTCCCAAGCAGATAAATTAGAACCGGATGGTGCTTTTCCTGCACCTCCCCCTGCACCGGCTCGTGCTGTTCGGTTATTAAAATCCTGGGTAATCTTCCCTAGCGTATCACCTTTTTGTACCTTGTAAGATGATCCATCAGGTAACTTAATTTTTTGTCCTACTTTTATCTTATTAGCATCTACGATTTTATTCATATCTGCAATATTTTGATATGTAGAACTCTTTGTTTGTTTTGGTTCAGGAACAACAATTCCTGATCCTGTAGTGGTATAAGTTGCTGTTCCTACAGGCTCTGCTTCTAATAATCTATTCTGCTTTAATGCTTGTACTAATGCTTGTGCTTTGGTTAATAAGGTAGCACCCATTTTACTTGGATCTAAACTGTATTCGACCTGCTCCCAGTCGCCTGCTTGTGCGGCTCTGTGTAATTTGTCAATGCTTTGTATAATGTTAGAACTTAATGTGTCAGCAGTGTAAACACCAATACCAGGAACTTCTACCTGTATGTCACGTTCTGCTTCTGACAGTTTAATGCTTTCAGCCATATGCTTGAACATTTCAACTTGTCTAAGACGCTTTTCTGCGGCACTTTTAGAATCATACTTGCCCATACTCTTGCCCTTCTTACTACGGACAACGTACTTGTCACCTTCTTTTCTAATAGTTTCGTTAAAAAGATTATTTAAATGCATGACTACTATTACCTCATTTGTCCTAACTGTTGTGCCAATTGACGGATCTGCTGAGCCACTCCTTTAACCTCTTCTCTTTTTTGAGCCTTGGCTGCCGCAGTCTGCATTATTGATTGAGGGTCTGCTGGGTTTGGGATAGGCTCTGGGGATTTTTTAATAGCAGTCATTTGAGCTCTAAGACCGGCTATTTGTGATTCAATACTATCTTCCTGAGCGTCAGTTTGATCTGCTTGTGCTTTTTGTTGTTGACGCATTTGTGCTACTTCTTCTCTGCTTCCACTTGTTCCAGTGTCTATGCCGGATCCTGGTGCACCATATTCGGCTAATTCTTTGCGTAAACTTTCAGCAATTTGTTCTACAGTTTCTTCCATCTCTTCTGCGGCTCCACCACCACCTACTAGTCGTCCTTTAAAAGGATGCTCTTGGTAAGGAGTTTTACGCTTTTTCTTTTTAGCCTTTTCCTTACCACGCACTTGGTCGCCATCCTTTTGGCCTACCTTATGACCAGCAAAGATCCAATCAAGTTTTTCTAATAGGTCTTTCATTTTACTTTGTGTTCTTTAGTAAATGCTTTTTTAGCACTGTTTTTAAATTCTTTAACACGCTTAATTGTACCTGGGCCACCGTTAGCAAAACCATTACCACCACCCATGCTTGTAGCAACTGCGCCAGCACCTGTACCACCTGCTGATGCTGTTTCATTTACAAGTTTATCAAATGCATATTCAGCACCTTCTGGAACAAATTCCATCATTTCGTCTTGTGCTTGTTCAAACTGTTCGTATTGTAAGTAATCGCGAACTTTGTTTAAGTAGTCTGCGGCTAGTGTGATCTTGCTCTGTACCCAGCCCTCTAAGCCTTCCATTTCACTCATGCCTTTTAACATACGGTGAATTTCAATAGCGGCCTGTGCTGTAGCATATAGTTGACTACGAGCCATTTGTACTTCGTGATCTTTGTGCATTGTTTCTGCTTCTTGAGCAATAGCACAATTTTCGTTTAAAAAATCTGTAGTTTTCATAGTTAGATACCTATATTAGTATATTTAGCTTTGTTTAAGATCACAGACGAAAGTCCACTGCTTGAGATCATACCCGTCTTTTCCGGGCTGTTTAGGCTGTTCTACATTGTCTATTCTTAATCTGTTTAGTTTAAATTCACCGTGTTTTGATGCATTTTCTACACGTAGTACGTGTGTACCTGGTCTTAGATCACATACTAAGTTTTCTTTAATATATATTTCGTGTCCGGGCCACACAAAATCACGTTCGGTTATTAAGTCGTTGTCTACATATATTCTGTACACTGGAGGAGGCATGTCGTGCCAAGTTGCCTTAACATCAAATGTCATTGTACGATGTTGTGTAGTATCTACTGGGCTCACAGATTTGATTCCCCAGCACCGTATGCTTTGTCTATTAGATAATAACCAGCTCCAGCACCTAGTACACAGGCTGTTACATCGTTCATTTCTAGTAGGACCCATTGGTTATTGGCTCCTACAAACAATACTTGATTATTTTTCCACTGGTCGTCTTGATTTTTAGCCTGCCATATTACTACTAGCCCTTGCTCTTTAATACCTTCTAAGGTATACATAAGTGGCCAGCAGTTAGTTGGCTTTTGCTGTGGCTGTGCTTCGATGTATTGATCTGGTGCGATTTCTTCTTGCGCAAATACTACACCGGCCCATAATAAGAATACAGTAATTAATTTTTTCATTGCTTCTTCCCACAGTAAGGACAAGGTTGTCCAGGTTTAAGGTATACTAGTGGATGCCCGTCCCAGCTCTTATCACCGCCTTTGCAGGTCCACTGGGTCATTTTTTTCTGCCTTGGCAGTGTGCCCGTTGACTAAAACCTTTAGGGTTTTTACAGTTAATACTACGCTTGTACTTTGCACTCCACTTTTCTTTGAGTGCTTGTATTTCTTCGCCGAGGATTTGTATTTTGTCCTTCATCAAGCCCATCTTTCTTGCTTGATGATATGGCTCGCCAATGCCTACGTCCACTGACAGAGCCATTTTAAATCTATCATCGTTGGCTTCTTTTTTGTTCATAGGAACATAGCCACCGTTTTCATTTACTGCTTGTGGAATCTTATCTAGTACACGACCTAACTCTGCGTCGTCTCTGCCATACATCTGTTTTAAAAATTGGGAACGCAGTGTAGGATCGTTTCTAACTGCGTTCCAAGCGGCTCGCGCCTGTGTTCCGTGGCTTACATCTACAGTATTGTTACCTAAGGTAATCTGTTTTTTGCGTTCGTCTGCGATTATAACATAGCCGTGTTTATCTGCGGTTTCAGTTCCTTGAAGGTTATCTAATGTTTTGAAATAACTTTCTGTACCGTCTTTTTTAGTTGAGTCTGGATTTAGTCTATTACGATCCGGGCTACCTACAACGACTATGTATATAGTTTTTTCAGCGTTGAATTGATCGGGTAGTTTGTATGGGTTCGAGACTTCTATAATGCGATCGTCAGGAATACCTGCCGCATTCATTAATACATTTTTGTCTGAGAAATTAAAAGGGCTACGAGCACCTTCTGTTTTATTGCTGGTTGCAATATAGACATTATCACGCCCGTACTTGTTTTGTAGGGCTGTAAACACTTCTTTGTGTCCTAAGTGGAAAGGCTGAAAACGGCCAGGATATATTACTACAACCTCCGGGCCGTTATCTTCTTTTACGTAATTTTCAAATAAGTTAGCAATAAACATGGAATTTCCACTATATTGCTATATTTAGCTTACAAGTTCTCCAGTAGCCAAATGTAAAAAGGGCTTTTAAACGGTAGTATCCATTTGCCGTTCCACCCTAAGTTTACACAGTTCTTAATAACTTCAGGCGGATGGGTTTTGTTGTTTTCTTTATAAAAAGAAGACACATACCTAGCAGGATATTGAGGACGATATTCACTGCCTGACCATTTAATTGCTCCTAACTCGATATCATCAATTTCAATGCTCTCAATATTCAATATTAAGTCGCTAATAATGTTACCTTGTTCGTCTAGTACAGTATCTCCAAATCCTTTGTTAACTAACTCAATTTCAAGTTTATTATTTCCTTCTTCGATATCAGCTTCAAACTCAATATACTCAGTTTCCCCTGGTGGAACAGTTAAATGTCCCAAAGCTAACTCGAGGCTGTTAACACTAATTCTATATTGTGGCTGTTTTTCTACTGTACCGCTCAACCCAATTTTAAATTTAAGTTTTTCTGTTTCCATTTTAGTTCCTACTGATTAACCCGAGATTGCTGTCCTCTTTGTGCCATGTCAATAGCATCATTTAGTACACCGCCTCCGGGTACGTGTTCTTTTCTAGTAAAGTCTGGCATCTTACTGAGATCACCGACAAACTCATAGTGTCCAATGTGATTAAGCAGAACTTTACCGTGTGCCCAAATCTCGCCACCAATTGCCGACCAACGTCTGCAGAACTGCCAATCCTCACTTAGATAATGCCCTCTTGCGTCAATGGCAACGTCAAAGATAGCATACATAGTAGGCTCGTACTGCTTACCTAACCCAACATCGTCAACATACTTTGTTTCGGGATGTGCGGCGCATAACTTTTCATATACTTCACGCTTGAACAATAAGAAACCAGTACCCATTGTGTCAACAGTAAAGATATCGCCTTGTACTTTAGTCTCAGGCTTTAGGTTAATAACATAGTTAACTGGTAGTGCTTTTTTAGGATACAATCCACCAATAACTTCTTTATCACAAGCCATCATCTGTAGAATCGACTCTGGCTGGAATCTAATATCAGCATCAATAAACATAAAGTGTGTAGCACTCTTGTTGGTCATCATCTTAGCCATCAAGTTGTTACGTGCTCTTGTAACCAATGACTCATTGACCATAGTGTCTAATGACCAGTTAAGTCCTGCTTGTTGTGCCAACAGAATAAATCTTAACAACGAAGTCATTGTAGGTTCACTGACCTGTCCGCCGTAACAAGGGATACCAATATGTAAATGACTCT
>Ga0208161_1000714_pt1 | contig 18402 bp, 13 predicted proteins | sample CB_VirMetaG_3_FD_184538 | JGI IMG/M metagenome (GOLD analysis project Ga0208161, IMG submission 184538) | Freshwater to marine saline gradient viral communities from Chesapeake Bay - CB_1508_1S Viral MetaG (SPAdes) (version 4) | ecosystem: Environmental > Aquatic > Marine > Coastal | place: USA...
AACTGCTCGCCCTGCTTTTTCAAACATAAAACAATTTCCTTTAATTAATGAGATAGTTTATGTTTTTACCCTCCCCTCTCCTGATTCCCAAAACTCAGGACAAAATAATTTTCAATATTATTTTACCCCTGTTAGTATTTGGAATAGCCAACACCATAATGCTTTACCTAATGGGTTAGTTTTTTCAGAAGCCCAACAACAAGATTACCAACAAACCGAAGCTGGAAATGTTAGAAGAGTAACAGATGGGGGTACTGAAATTGAATTAGGGCAAACTTTTATAGAAAAAGCAAATATTAATCCACTTTTACCTTTTGAAGGAGATATTATATATGAAGGTAGATGGGGTAATTCAATTCGTTTTGGCTCAACTGTAAATGGTAAAACAAATTGGTCTCAAGTAGGTGAAAATGGTGATCCTATTACTATTATCCGAAATGGTGAAGATCCTGATAATGGAAATGAAGGTTGGATTCCTACTGTAGAGGATATTAATAAAGATATTTCTTCTATTTGGATGGGTTCGACTCAACAAATTCCATTAGAGGCAGCAAGTTCAATTTATAATTCATATTCTTCACCCCCAGACACACCAAACCAATATGCCGGTTCTCAGATTATAATTAATTCAGATCGAGTTGTTATTAATAGTAAAACGGATCATGTAATGCTTTCTTCGGCTAAATCGGTTTCACTGAATGCCGTAGATAGCGTTAATATAGACACTAAAGAACATATTGTAGACGCAGATAGCATTAAATTAGGGTCCAAAGATGCTACTGAATCTTTAATGTTAGGAGATAAAACAGTTGATTTGTTAGGTAAAATTTTAGATGAAATGGTAGCCATAAGTGGTCAATTAAGCACTTTAGTAAGTTTACCTCCTGGGGCACCTTTTGTTCCTTTAAATGCTCAAGCAGTTCAATCTCAAGTTAAACTCAACCTATACAAAAATCAGCTTAAAACTTTATTATCAAAACAGAATAAAACAATCTAATGGCGTTTGGAGCAATCATACAAGGTTTAATAAAAAATGCAGTTAAAAGTGCTGTGAATTTTGAAGTGGCAGTTGATCCCTTAATTGCTCAACTTCAACAATCTTGTCCTCCTAAAGCTGAACTAGATAGAATTTTACAGCAAAAAAATCAACTATCTCAAGCTTTAACTCAAGTTCAAACCACCTTAACTACTATTACAGATACCTCTAATACAATTAACGGTGTTTTAACTGGGGTTAATACGGCTGTTACAATTATTAAAACACTCCCAATTCCATCTTCAGTTCCCCCAGGGGTAGGTATTCCTTTAAATGTTATAAATGGATTTTCTTCGGCATTAGATGCATTAGGGATTTTAATTAAAGAGGGTCAAGGTACTGTGAGTCAAATCACCCCGGCTATTAGAATTATTACTAATAACATTGCAACTATTCAAGATAAGTTATCTCAATTAGATGGTTTACTTGTAAGATGCTTAGAAGAACAAACCGTTGGTTTAACCAATGAAGAAAAGGAGGCATATTTTAATAGTTTAGGAATTAATTTATCCTCACCTTCTACTACAGGAGATGGAACACAAAATGAAGAAACTTTAGAAGATAGATTAAGTGCTAACGCTTTAAATCCTTACATTTATAAAGGATATACTATTGTTTTAGATAGCAATGCTAATAATAAATTTTCTTTTCCTGAAAGAAGAGCTTTAGCTACTAATTCTGAAGGAACTAAAATTGTAGGGCCCTGGTCTTATAGTGCTTCAACCCAAGTACTAATAGATGGTATTAAATTTGAAATTGATAAACAAGAAAAATTAGCTTTAAGAGAAGCAGATGCTTTAGCTCAAGCTCAAGCTTTAAAATTAGCAACTGATAAAATCCAAGCAGCTGTATTATCTCAAACCTCAGGAACTGCAGGCACTGTAGGTACTGCAGGCACAACTACTTCTTCTTCTACCCCCCCACCCCCACCAGATTTCCCACCTTTTGGAACTCCCGGTTACACACATGGGCATGTTAGATTTAAAAGTGGTAAAGCTTGGAGATGGTTAGCGGGATCTCAACCAAAGTGGGTTGAACATACAATTTCTTATCAACCCTTTACTGAAAAGGGAACAAATGGTGAAGAAAGATTTATTAGAGAAAATCCCTCAACCCCATTCCCCAGAGTATACTATAAATGGAATGAGACATTTTATAAATGGGTATTCGAAAGACGTGTTGAAAATTCAATTTAAAAATTACTAACTTTAATATTTATAACTAAAAAATAGCATGAAAGCGACAGAACTTAAGAAAATGATTAAGGAAGCTGTAAAAGAGGCCATTCAGGAAGAATTAAAAGATATTCTTCTTGAAGCAGTTCGTTCTCCAAAACAGGTGGTTACTGAGAACGTTGCTATGCCTACTCCTCAATTATCATCAAAACCTATGATTGATTCTAAAAAAGCATATATGGATGTAATGGCCGAAACAGCTTTAAATTTTACATCTAGAGATGCTCAAACATTTAGACCCCAAGGACGATTTGACCCAGCAAACGGAACCCTCCCTGATGGAAGTGTTAGTATGGACCAAATTATGGGACTTTTAAATAGTAAATAATGGCTCAAAGAATAGCAAATAAATTCCCTCTTGATACTCAAGCTAGAAAAGCTCTGGGGGTAGCTCTCCCATTTTCAGGAGGAGGTGATGCTGTTTTTAACTCAAATTATTCTACAAAAGATCAAATTAAATCAAATTTAATTAATTTCTTTTTAACAAATCAAGGCGAAAGATTATTTCAACCTAATTATGGAGCTAATTTAAGAGCAGAAATTTTTAGTATTGTTAATAGTCAAAATTATGAATATCTAAAATCTAAGATAGAAAACGATATAAAAAACAACTTTCCTAATGTTAGTGTATCAGATATTGAAGTATTAGGTAGTGAGGATTATAACTCAATTCAAGTAATAATAACATATAATGTAATCCCTTTTGGGATACAGGATCAATTAAATTTAGCATTTAACTAATGGCAGCTAAAAATATAAAATACTTAAATAAAGATTTTAGCATTTTCAAACAACAATTAATTGATTATGCTAAAACTTACTATCCTAATAGTTACAATGATTTTACACCTTCTTCACCAGGAACCATGTTTATTGAAATGGCTTCTTATGTTGGTGATGTTTTATCATTTTATTTAGATAATCAAGTTCAAGAAAATTTCTTACAATTTGCTCGCCAAGATTCAAATCTATTTAATTTAGCTTACATGATGGGGTATCGTCCTAAAGTGACTACTCCTGCTACTACTGAGATAAGCTTGTATCAAAGAGTACCTTCAATTTTAAGTGCTTCAATTTCAGTTCCAGATTTTTCTTACGCATTAAAATTAAATTCAAATTCTTTAGTAGGATCATCTTTAATTAGTACTACTCCATTTTTAATTCAAGATGATGTAGATTTTAGTTTTTCAAGCTCATTAGATCCTACGGAAGTTACAGTTTATAGTGTAGTAGGTAACCAACCTGAATATTTTCTTTTAAAGAAAACTCGTAAAGCTATCTCAGCTACTATTGGCACCGCAACTTTTGATTTTGGGGCACCCCAACAATTCCCGACAGTAGAAATTAATGCTTCCAATATTATTGGAATTTTAGATGTTGTAGATTCTGATGGGAATAATTGGTATGAAGTACCTTATTTAGCTCAAGATGTTATATTTGATTCTATAAAAAATACTAACACAAACGATCCTAATTTTTCAAACGATTCTTCAGATGCTCCTTATCTTTTAAAGTTAAAGCAAGCTGATAGAAGATTTGCATCTCGTTTTAGAAGTAGATCAACCCTAGAATTACAATTTGGTTCAGGTGTAGTTTCAAATAATGATGAAACTATTGTTCCTAACCCTGACAATGTTGGTTTAGGTTTACCATTTGAAAAAGATAAACTTACAACAGCATTTTCACCTACAAACTTTATCTTTACAGATAGCTATGGTATTGCCCCTTCAAATGTCACCCTTAATGTAAGATATTTGACTGGAGGGGGAGTTCAAGCTAATATTCAAAGTAATCTTTTAGACACTTTAACATCAGGTACCTTAAGATTTGTTAACCCTGGATTAACCCCTTCAAACGCCCAAGATATTTACAACTCATTCCAAGTTATAAATCTTGTAGCAGCTGATGGGGGTAGTGATGGGGATACTTTAGAAGAAATTAGACAAAATTCTATAGCTCAATTCCAATCACAATTAAGAACTGTTACTCAAGAAGACTATTTAGTTAGATCTTTAAGTTTACCTTCACAATATGGTTCAATAGCTAAAGTATACGCTACTCCTCAATTAGCTAGTGAAGTTTCTGAAACTGAAAAGATTTCTTCTTTAGATTTATATGTATTGGCTTTTAACAATTTAAACCAACTACAAACTCCTTCATTAACTCTTAAAAACAACCTTAAAACATACCTATCTCAGTATCGTATGATTAATGATACTGTAAATATTAAAGATGGGTATATTATAAACATTGGGATAGATTTTGAAATTATAGTATTACCTAACTATAACAGTAATGAAGTATTAATTGAATGTATTTCTGCTTTACAAAATTATTTTAATATAGACAAATGGCAGATTAATCAACCAATTTTATTAAAGAATCTTTTTATTCTCCTAGACCAAATCCCAGGAGTTCAAAATGTTAAAAACATTAAAATTTCCAACAAAGCAGGAGTAGCCTCTGGATATTCAGCTTTTGGATATGATATTGAAGGTGCTACAATAAACAATGTAATTTACCCATCAATTGATCCCTCAATTTTTGAATTAAAATACCCTGATACTGATATTAAAGGACGTGTAGTATCTTATTAAGAAAAATATTTATCATAAATAGAACATTATGCCTCTTATAACTCAAAAAGTAAATTTAAAAGATAGCTTCCAATATACCAATTTGGATTTGGAGGATAGTGGGCCTATTAATGTTTCTAATTATAACCATTCTCAACAATGGGTTCCTTCTAGTGGGTATTCAACAAGCCCACAAGGTCAAAAACAAGGAGGTGCTTTAAAGCAAAATGGATTTAATGGACCTGAAGGGTTAGACCTTGAAAATAATGGCCCTATTAATGCCTCTAACTATAACCATTCTCAACAGTGGATTCCTTCTAGTGGGTATTCAACAAGTCCACAAGGTCAAAAACAAGGAGGTGTATTAAAACAAAATGGGTTTAATGGGCCTGATGGGTTAGACCTTGAAAACAATGGTCCTATCAATGCTTCTAATTATAATCATTCTCAACAGTGGACTCCCTCTAACAGGTATGTAAATAATCCTCAAGGACAAAAAAGAGGGGGAATTTTACAATTTGATGGATTTAATGGGGTAGAAGAATTAGACCTTGAAAATAATGGTCCTAAATCAACCCCAACCTATACTCAACAATGGACTCCATCTGATGGGTATGCCGGTAGTCCTCAAGGTCAAGTTCGATCAAATAATTCACCCGCTCAACAAAATAATTTTAAAACCTCAGCATTAGATTTAGAAAATACTGAAGCCGGAGTTAGACAAGGAGGAAATGGTGGACCTATTAATTGGTCCTATACATCTAAGATAGGAAGTGAAATAAAATCATTCCCAACTACACAACCATATGTTCCTAAATCAACATATATTGACTCACTCCAGGCCAAAGACTTAGCAACAAATCTAAACTTAAACGATCAATTTAGATAAAATGGCAGTATATAAATTATTTCCTGAAAAAGACGCTACTTTATATTCATTTTTACCTACAATGAATACAGGGTTAGATTCTCAAATAGAGGCTACTACTACTGCCTTTGGATCATCTGATCCTAACCCTCAAGTATCTAGATTCCTTATTCAATTCAATAATAGTGAAATGGGTAATGTTCTGGATAACTTAATTACTTCTGCTTCTATTGAAAGAGATTGGAAATCATATTTAAGATTTTATTCTTCTAAAGCTACAGGTTTAACTGCTGATACTACAATTGATATTCATTTAGTAGCTAAAAACTGGAATATGGGTACTGGATTATATTTAGATGATCCTTTAACTACTAATGGTACTAGCTGGATTTTTACTGATAGATCTGGTTCTTTAAGATGGATGCCCTCAAACATCCCTTCGGGCTCAGATGCTTATGGTTCCTACACAGGATCATTTAATACTTCCTCAGTAGTTGCTGGGGGTGGGGTTTGGTATACTTCTAGTATTAACGGGTCAGAAACTTATGGGTGGGCTTTATCCTCTTCAGTAACATTTAATTATCGAAGTGATTTAGATGTTGTCCAAGATGTTACTGAGATGGTTTACCACTGGGTAGGTTCTGGAAGTGCTGCAGCCGCAATTCCGAATTACGGGTTTTTAGTAAAACAAGCCGAATCTCAAGAATTTGTAGATAGTAAAGATTCACAAGCAGAATTAAAATACTTTTCAGTTGATACTTCTACTATTTATCCTCCTGTTTTAGAATTTAGATGGGATGATTTTAAATGGGAAACTGGTTCACTTTCAGTTCTTTCATCTGATACCCCGTATATTTCTTTAGCTGAAAACCCAGGAACCTTTAATCAAGGAGCTGTTAATAGATTTAGAGTTTACTCTCGCCCAGAATACCCTGTTAGAGTATTCCAAACAGCTTCATACTATACAACTAATTATTACCTCCCAGAAGGTTCAAGTTATGCTATAAAAGACTTGGATACAAACGAATTTGTTATTAATTTTGATTCAACCTATACTAAACTTAGTGCTGATAGCTCTTCATGTTATTTTGATATTTACATGAATGGTTTAGAACCTGAGAGATATTATAAAATTTTAATTTCAAGTAGCATAGGTGGAAACCAATATGTGTTTGATAACAATTACTACTTTAAAGTAATTAATGGATAATGGCTGAAAGAATCAATTTAAATAAAAATGTTTTTAATAAAGAGGATTTTCTTAAAACTATAAATACCTCTTTTACTCAATTAGTTCCACCACCCACGGAACCAACACCTTTATTTACAGTTGATGACTTTTTTGTTCAATACGAAAATTTGTTTTTTGAAATTCCTAAAGAAGGTGAAGTTAATTCCCACCAATATTTAGTACAACGTAGTGGTGATTATATTAATTTTGAAAGAGTAAATGAAGAAATTCAAGCTTTATTAGAAGAAATTGCTTCTCTTAGACAAGAAAACTTAGATTTACAACAGCAAGTATTTAATTTGCAAATTCAACAGGCACAACCTACGACCTCAAATACACGTCCTACAAGAACTTCTAATCAAAGAACTACGAATTTATTATAATAAATGGCATCTATAAACCAAATATCACCAGATCAATTCTCAATCCAGGATTACACATTCCAGGATTATACAGTTGTTCCTAATTTTGGAATAACATCTTTATTTCAAGCGGAAGAAGATGTGGTAGAATATTTTATTTATGATAATAATAAAAATCTTTTATTAGAGAACTATCAATTCCCAAATTACTCCTTTACAGAAGATCCTTCAATTACTAATTTAGGAGGTTATTCTACTATTAATTTAAACCCTGAAAGAGATTTAATTAGTAATGGGTATGATGTAGGTCAATACAATACAGTTTATAATTTCTTTGAACCTCAATTAGGAAGTAATTTTTCATCTTCTTTCTACATTAAAGAAATTTCTTCAGATAGAACTGAATTAAGATTATCTTCTAATGCTATCTCATCTGATACTATTTTAGCTTTATTTCCTTCATTTAAACAAAAATTAGAAGGAGAAAGTTATTTTAATGAATTCTATTTAAATTTTGGTAAAAACCAAATTGTTATTGGGGTTAATACTCAATTAGATGGTTCGGATGTTTTAATAAAATTATATGAACCTCTTCCAACTACTTTTGTTTTAAAAGATACTTGTTGGGTTGTATTGAAGATAGCAGATCCTGTAGCTTACAATATTAATTTAATTTCTGAAATTACTCCTTTAGTTGAAATCCCATTCCTAAAAGGACCTAACACTAACATTCAGATTAAAGAAGAAATTAATAATTCTACTGATTTAAAATCTTATGCTGAGTTAATCTCATCTAATTTAACAAGCTCATACCAACAGGTAAGTAATTTGTTAAATAGTAAAGGAATTGAAATTAGTGTTGATTATACTGATTATTCTAATTTCGTTTTCTTTAGTTCAGCTGAACAAAGATTACTTAATTTTTATGAAAAAGTATCTTTAATTGAAGGATACCAAAATAGTTTAGCCACTGGAAGTTTCAATATTACAGGATCTACCTCAGCATCTTTCTATGCATCTGAAAGTCAAAATCTAGTTCAAACCCAGATCAATAATATTATTAAGAATTTTGATGGGTATGAACATTACTTATACTTTGAAAGCGGAGCTTATGCTTGGCCTAAACAAAATACAGAACCTCCTTATGTTTTATATTCTACAGGTTCAACCCAAGTATTAGATTGGATTGGTAATAGTAATGAAAACGCAGGCAATACAAGCCCATCTTCAATTTATCCATACGGAAAATATGGGGGTTTAGCTTTATCTGCATCACGTTTTGATAATGATAATCAAAACAGCCTAACTAAAACTATCCCAGAATACATCTCAAATGATTCTCAAAATGCTCCTTATGAGTTATTTGTTGAGATGATAGGTCAACATTTTGACAACATTTGGATTTATCTTAAGGATATTACAAACAAATACGATGCTGATAACCGTTTAAACTACGGTATTTCAAAAGATCTTGTTGCTCAAGCTATTAGGGATTTTGGTTTAAAATTATACCAAAACCAATTTGCCTCAGATGACCTTTACTCAGCATTTTTAGGTATTACACCTTCTGGCAGTCTATTACCGTCTACTGGCTCGGAACTTATTACTTCATATGTAACGGCATCTTCCGATGTTATCCCGTTAGACGACGTTAATAAATCGATATATAAACGCTTATACCACAATTTACCATACCTCTTAAATAAAAAAGGTACAATTCAAGGTATTAAAGCTTTGATCGCCTCTTATGGTATTCCTAATACAATTTTACGTGTTAGTGAATTTGGTGGTAAAGATAGAGACAATTCAAACGATTGGGATTACTGGTATAATAAATTTAATTATGCCTTTGAAACCTCAGGCTCAAAATTTGTATCAAGTTCATTTGCAGTTAATTCAACTTGGGGGGCAGCTAATGATGTTCCTAATGCTGTAGAATTTAGATTTAAAGCTGAAAATGTACCTCCTACAAATTATTCTCAATCTCTTTGGACATTAAACGGAGGAGCCGAGTTAACTCTTGAATACACAGGTTCAGGTTTAACTACTAGTTCTCTTTATTCGGGTTCGGTAGTTGATACCTACTACCAATATGGTACTTTACATTTCAAACCAACTCCAACTACCTCAGCAAGTGTTTATTTACCATTCTTTGATGGTGGTTGGTGGTCTGTTTTAGTAAATAAAAGTTCAAATACTTATGAACTTATCTCTAAAAACAAAATATATCAGGGAGACGATGCTTCATTAATTGGGTTCCAATCTAGTGGTAGTGTAACAGTATCTACAACAAACTGGACAAATTCTACAGTAAGTACTTTTGCAAGTGGTAGCCAAGAATCATTCTCTGGAAGTTTACAAGAAGTTAGATATTATAAAGAAGCTTTAACTCAAGCTACATTTGACGATTATGTAATGAACCCACTTTCATCTGAAGGTAATTCATTAAATTCATCACCATTAGAATTAATATTCAGAGCACCTTTAGGAGCAGAATTAGAACAAACTTCAGACATCCAACAAAGTTCAATTCACCCTAAAATTACAGGTTCTTGGACTGTAACTCAATCATTTGCTTCTGATAGTAACTTTAACTATAGTTCAACTCCATATTTTATTCCTAATACGGAATATATTTTCTTGGATCAACCTGCTGCTGGTATTAAAAACCGCATTAGTGATAAAGTAAGAATAGGAACTCAAATCACCCCTACAGGTAGTGTTTTATCTCAGTATCGTTCAATTGAACAACAATTACCTTTATCACAATCTTATACCCCAGACATTAATCTATTAGAGGTAGCATTTTCACCTCAAAATGAAATTAATGATGACATTATTGAACAAATTGGTTACTTTAATGTTGGAAATTATATTGGTGATCCTCGTTACATTTCTTCATCAAGAACAGATTATGAAGATTTATCAAAACTAGCAATCGAATACTTCCAAAAATATACTCACAACTATGATGTATATGATTATGTTCGTTTAATTAAGTATTTTGATAACTCATTATTTAAGATGATCAAGGACTTTGTTCCTGCTAAAACATCTTTACAATCAGGTGTAGTTATCAAACAACACTTACTCGAAAGAAATAGATACCCACAACCCCAAGTAGAATGGGAACAAAACGATTATAGTGGATCTATCTCAGTAGGATCATTTAGTGGTGGTCCTGGAGGTTCAGTAAATACTTTAAATACTCCTGCAGGTTGGTTAAGAGTTCAAGATAATGATCCATTAAGTAATCTTGTAATTGATACTACCCCTAAAACAGTATTTACATCTTCAGTATATTCATTCATTGATACCCTTAACGATACTTTCTTTGAGACTAATGGTCAAACAGTTGGAACTGGGTTAGGTTTACCTGATACATCTGGAAGATTAACAAATATTACTGATTACGATTATACTGGAGATATTCAATTCTCACTATTTAACTACCCTCCAGCTCTTGGCTCTCAAGTTGATATTAAAGTTGATATTGTAGAAGAAGGAAAAGGCATTGTTGTTACAGATACTCAAACTGTACCAACTGGTACAACATTCTACTTTAGATTTAATCAATTTACTTTCAAAGCAAGAACAACATATTTTGTTCAATTATCTACAACCTCAGGCTCAACTCGTGTAAGAAGATTCCAATTAACATTTGAAAATTGGGGCCAACCTCAAAACTGGAATGGTCAAGTTTACATTGATGATAATGTAGATACTATTGCAGGAATATTTAAAAAATTTGATACTTCAGAAGCTCAATTCTACAATGGTGAGTATAGTGGTTCTACTCTTATAGCAACTACTCAATCCTTAAATCCAGAATGTAGAGTTTGGTTAGATGCTATTCCTTCAGGATATTACTATACAGCTTCAGTATTTTCTCCTTCAGTTAGTGAAGATATAACTTATAGTAGATTTATAGATCCGGTCAATACTCCATTATTAGATGGTCAGATTTTCTTCTTGCAAGATGGTGCTACTTCTTTAACTTCTGCTATTAGAATAGCTAAAGTAGATGCTAATGGTAATAATTTAGAAGAAAACTTAGCCGAACTTACTTCTTTATCAACAGTATCTGAATTAGGTTCTTTAACCTATAATTCTAATGGAATCCCAACAGATTTAGGAACTGACTTTTTAGTTGAAGTTAACAATAGTCAAGTTGCTCCTACCTCTACATTTGATCAAACATTAGATGTAGGTTTTGGGGTAGGTGATAGTGATAGTGATACTAATTTCTTTGTCTTTGAGAGAGGAGGTGGAACTGGAAAAGGAGTACCTGAAACCAGCTTTATTCACCCTGTTTTAACCGGATCAGGGGATGATGGTAAAGTGATGTATGCTGCTCCTTTTAGCCAATTCTATTTCCCCCAAGGTTCAGGATCTGTTCGCCCAGGCATAGTGTTAACTAATGGAAATACAACTGATTACCCTGATGAGAGAGCAGGATGGTATCCTCGATCAGGATCTATAGTATACCACTATAGTAATGCTTACCGTTCATATATAGGTAATTTAGAAATTAATGATGATGCTAATTTCCAAATTGCTAATGGTAGCACTAACGATGTAACTTTTAGATTAGCAATTTATGCTAAAGATCCTGGATTATATCCTGGTAAAGGATTTTATCGTGCTATATCTTTAACAGACGAACGTACATTAAATGCTGGGGGTCAATTTGTTGGTGGGTTTACCTGGAATAAAACGAATCTTCTCTCCGCATCTCAACTACCATCTAATTTTACTACTTACGAAGATACACCTTACTATTTAGGTGTAATTACTTCATCTTACAACCCAACAGGAAAATATGCAACTCTTGATTTTCAAAGAATGGGTAATATTCAATTTGGGGAAGCTGCTACTTTAGTAGACGCTATTGAAACCATCCCTGAATTCTCCAACCCCGGTACGTTCCAAAACTCAGATTGTGACGTATTAGCTGGAAATGCTACTAATGATAGAGATAGTGTATTCTGGATGGATGTCGATTACTCTTCAAATGCTGCTATTGCTGTAAACTCTGAAGCTATTATCTCGGGTGGAGCTACTAAAGCAGAAGTTCAGGATTCAAATTATACTTTAACTCGTCACATTAACCCAAGATACAATGGTTCTAGATCAACCTCAGAACAATTAAATGTTTGGACCTCAGGTTCAACAAATACTTTTGGTAAATTGGCAGTAGCTGATAGTGATAAAACATACTTTGCATATTTTGATTTTATAAATGGTTTATCCCCTGAATTAAAAAATAAAAGTATAGCCCACATTCAATTCTTAGTTTCAGAATCAGGAGAACAAATCCCTCCAGATAGTGATAAATTATTTATTACTCAAAATACCTTCAAAACTGGAGAAAGAGTAATAATAAACTTAAATGATCCTCTTCGCTTTGAAGTTCCTATGAATGAATTAAATGGTTTAAAAACTATTTACAGAGGAGGTCAACGTGTAGATTCTATTCTATACACTGATAGTGGAAGTTCATATGTTTCTACAATTAATTTTGATACAGGTTCATTTTCTGTAATAGATTATGAATTTGGTACTTTAAATAATTTAGGTCCCTTTACACCTTCTTCAGGAATAAATCAATACGATCGTTGGGACACTGACACCAAAGCAAATGCTCAATGGAATAATACCACTGATATTTATACTTTTGCTAGTGATACTAACTCTCCTGTTAAATTTAAAGTATCTTCTGAATTTTTGTTTTCAAATGCTGGAGGTACTATAACCTTATATATAGTTAAAAACTGGACTTCAGGTACACCTTCTCCCTCACAAATCTTAGCTCAACAATCTTTTGGCGGTGGGGGTAGTTCGGGTACTGCTACATTTAATTTAGAAACTAGTTTCTTAAACTTTGATAGTGGTGATACTGTCCAAGTAGTTTATAATAGTACTTTTACAGGAGTTACTTATATCTTAAATAGGTTAGGCAATGATACCTTCCAGGCTGTAAACCAAATTAATCCTAATGGAAGTATAGATGCTACCTTCTGGACAACAGGTTCTGCTCCTGATACTTGGCTAACTGCTTCTCTAGATTTAAGTGCAGCCTATGGATCTAAACAATTAGATGTTATTCCTTATGATGGAACTACAAACAATCCAGAATTTGATCCTATTATCCAAAACTTTACTGTAAGAGTAGGTGATGAAATTAGATTCCAAGGTGCTGAAGCTTATGCCAGAATGATTACTAAAGTAATTGAACCTTCAGTATCTTTAGATGGTAAATTATATCTTGAACTAGATAATTTAACTCCTGTTGGAGCGAACGCCGATCACTTCTTAATAAGAAGATATGTTGATGATGCATCATATATAATTTTAGATACTACTAAACCTATTGGTTCAACATCACCTGGAACTTTAGTTCCTGAATTTACAACAGATACACTTCAGAATAATCTTCCAAATGCATCTCAAGATATAATCAAAAGTATAACTTAACTTGGATAATAACTTACAATTTAACATATTTATTAAACGACAATATTTATAATAAAAACAACCCATGGGATATTTAAATAATTCAGTAGTAACAGTTGATGCTATTCTAACTACTAAAGGTAGAGAGCTTTTAGCTAAAGGTGATGGTTCTTTTAGAATCACTCAATTTTCTTTGGGTGATGACGAAATCGATTATACACTTTATAACCCAACTCACCCTTCAGGTTCAGCTTATTATGGTCAGGCAATTGAAAACATGCCTTTGATTGAAGCTATTCCTAATGAACAACAAATCATGAAATACAAGCTTGTAACTTTACCTCGTGGTACTGCTAAAATGCCTATTTTGGATTTGGGTTATACTGGTATTACCTTAAAACAAGGAGCTTCATTAGCAATTACTCCCCAAACCCTTAATTACTTGGGTGAAGGTCAATTATTTGAAACAAGTGGTTATACAGCTACTATCGGTGATGTAAGAACCATGGCTTCATTTACCGCTACTGGAATTGATACCCCAGCTGCAAACGCAGCTAACCAAACTGTAACATTAGGAACTTCAGTTTCTAAGACAGTAGTTGGTACTACAATTAACTTAAAAGCTACAACCGTTAACACATTGTTTGGTTCAAACACTGCGCTTTATACTACTATTACAGTAACTGGTAGAGATTCAGGTGCTCGTTTAACAATCCCTGTAACAATTACTAAAGTATCCTAAATTAGATAACAAATGGCATCATTTAAAAGACTAGACCCAGAAGATTTTGTAATCTCAGCAGATTCAATCTCCGCAACTTTGTGGAGTACTGGTAATCCTACATTAACAGAATTTTACACTTCTTCTACTCAAGAGGCTTCTTCTGCTGGTAACTATTACCTTTCTGTTTACCAAACTTCTTCAACTGAACCTGCAGCTGCTGTTCAATTTGATATTGCTTATGGTAACGAATATGGTAGTGGTAGTATTTTCTATGATAATGCCGTAACTGGATCTTCATACACTAGAACAGTTTATGGCCAGTATCGTAACTTAGTATTAGGTGATGAAAATTCAAGATTTACCTTTGGTACTGTTACCCAATCTGATTTTTATGTAATTAACTTTGAAAGAGCAAGATACAAAGAAAAATTATTTTTAGGTTCTTTCAATTTAACTCTTACTAGTGGTAGTAGAACCTTATCTCTTACAGATAATAGTAATGATGTAACCACAGTATCTTATACTGATGCCGGTAGAGTTTACCAAATTGTATCAGGTTCAAATGGTGCTGCTTACTCAGGAACAGGATATCACCCATCTTCAGGATCTTACGGTTTACTTCTCCCAGATATTGGTGTAGCACTTTTAAATGCTAAAGCATTAGATACAGATGGTCCTTACGGTGTTCTTTTGGGAACTGGAAGATCATTTGATACTGATAATAATAATAACAGAAGATTATTTGCTTCTATAAATAATGGTGCTTCATTTGCTATAAATTCTGAAGAAACAATTTCATCTGATTTTATCTTTGTTAGAGCAAGAAACAGCGAATTTAACTATTCAGAAAACCCATCATTTATCTCGGGTTCAACTGGTGAAGTACTTTATCAATCATTTATTGATAACCCAAAATCATATATTACAACTATTGGTTTATACAATGATAATAATGACTTAGTAGCTGTGGCTAAAATGTCAAGACCTTTAGTTAAAGATTTTACAAAAGAAATTCTCGTAAGAGTTAAGTTAGACTTCTAATGAATGAGTGCATTCAAACAATTTTTAGCTAAGGACATTAAGGTAGTCCCTTTCACTGTTAATAAAGACTTTTCCTTTACTAATGGTGAGTTCTACACATCCTCGGCTGACAATGGTACTTACAAACAATATGTGGGTATTGATAGATTTGTTGGTAAAAATTTAAGTGGATCTAATTTTATTGAATCCACTGATCCAACTACAGGTACCATTACTACTCGTTATCAAAGAACAATTTATAATTCAGTAAAAGAATTATATTATTCTAACTTTTTAACTTCAAGTTGGGGTGATATTAGCAGTGCTAATCAAGCAGAAAACATAACAGGTAGCATTTATACCCCTAACTATTATAATTATCTTTCAAGCACATTAACAGCTTCAAGATATTTCCCTACAGCTTCAGATTCTTACATTGGAGTTATATCAATTCCTTCTAAATTGTATGGTGAATATATTCAACCTAAGTCATTTACTTACGTATTAACCGGTACTGGTTCGGTTATAGATGATGGAGAAGGTAATTTATTGTTCGGGGCTGATAAAGTAGGTAATATTATATATGAACACGGGATTGCTATCTTCACCCTCGCTTCAGGAGATTTAACCCCGTCTTCTTCAGTATCACACGATGATACTAGTGTTTCATTTAAATCTTCATTTACGATTTATGAAACTCAATATAAGTGTACTATAAACACTAGTGAATTTAACTTTAGTTTAAATCCATCTTTAATACAAAATAATACATCAGGATCTTTATATAATTTTGCTACATCTTCATTTTTTGATCCTTATATTACTACGATAGGGTTGTATGATGATTTTCAAAATTTATTAGCCGTAGCTAAACTTTCACAACCTATTCAAAGTTCTCAAACAACCGATACAACGATCCTGGTTAACTTAGACCTTTAAATTATGACTTGGAAATTTAACAATCAGGAAGTTAAGGAAATTTCTGACTTCCCACCTGAAACTCATGGGTTTATTTATAGAATTACCCACCTTCCTTCAGGTAAAGCTTACATAGGAAAAAAAATCCTTCAAAATACTAAAAAAGTAAAATTAACTAAAAAAGAATTAGCTGAATACGCTCACGTTGTAGGTAGAAAACCAGCATATAAATTAGCTATAAAAGAATCAGATTGGAAAACATATTGGGGTTCAAATAAAATTTTATTAGCTTTAGTTAAATCTGAGCCCGAAGAAAACTTTAAACGTGAAGTTTTAGTTTGTGCTCCCTCAAAAAAATTGTTAACTTATTACGAATGTAAATTTTTATTTATATATCAAGTTCTAGAAAAACCGGATGAATTTTTTAATGATAACATTCTTGGAAAGTTTTTTACACGTGACTTTGATGTCTAAAATAGGTTTTGTATCTTACCACTTATGGTAAATGAGCTATTAGTAAACTTAGTTAATTCTGTTTTAGGAGCAGGCAAACGCACAGCGAGAGGCAACCAAGCCCATCATTGTCCGTTTTGTAACCACCATAAACCCAAATTAGAAATCAATTTTTCTGAAGGTAAAAAAGGATACAATCCTTGGCACTGTTGGGCTTGTGACAAGAAAGGTACTAAAATCTCTACCTTATTTAAAAAAGTAGAAGCATCTCCTGAAAAGTTTGAAGAATTAAAAAATATTATAGGAGCTGAAGTTGAATTTAAATCAGTAACTACTACTACAGATCTTAAACTTCCAGACGAATTTAAAACATTTGAAAATAATCGAGATATTATAGCTCGACATGCTTTTGCTTACCTTAAAAACCGAGGTATTACTAAAGATGATATTTTAAAATATGGTATTGGCTATTGTGATTCAGGCCGATATGCTAATATGGTTATTATACCATCGTATGATGCTAATGGTAATTTAAATTATTTTACAGGTCGTTCGTTTGAGAAAGATCCTTATGTGAAGTATAGAAATCCTGAAGTATCAAGGGATGTTATTCCTTTTGAATTGTTTATTAACTGGGATTCACCTCTTATATTATGTGAAGGGCCATTTGATGCTATTGCTATTAAACGTAATGCAATTCCACTTTTAGGGAAAAACATACAACAAAATTTAATGAAAAAAATTGTTACATCTACTGTTGAAAAAATTTATATAGCTTTAGATACTGACGCCCAAAAACAAGCACTTAAATTTGCTGAATATTTTATGAATCAAGGTAAAGAGGTCTATTTAGTAGAACTCGAAGGGAAAGACCCAAGTGAAATGGGATTTGCTCATTTTACAAAGCTAATTCAAAACACATTTCCTCTCGACCAATATAGTTTTATGGAGAAGAAATTACAATTATTATGAGTAAGAGAAACATTAAGCATTCCTACGACCGCATTCTAGAAATTTCAGAGGATGCTAAACAAATTACAATGCCAGACTCACGTTACTACAGACGTAACGGAAAATATTATCCTTCTATCACTTATGTGCTATCAGCTTATCCTAAAGGAAAACATTTTGAAGATTGGCTTAAAAACATGGGTCGTTCAGCTGACTATATTGTTAAAAAAGCTGGTGAGGATGGTACTGCTACCCACGAATTGGTTGAAGATTATTTGAACGGTAAAGAATGTTCTTTTCTTAACCAATGGGGTAACCCACAACACAATCCAGACGTATGGCAGATGTTTCTACGTTTTGTAGACTTTTGGGAAACTTACAAACCAAAATTGATTGAAACTGAAGTTCATCTATTCTCAGATGAGCTAGAGATAGCAGGTACGTGTGACTTAGTTTGTGAAATTGATGATAAACTTTGGATTATCGATTTTAAAACCTCTAACCATTTACAAACAACGTACGATTTACAAACAGCTGCTTACGCTAAATGTTATGAAGAATGCTATGGTAAA
>Ga0208161_1000715_pt1 | contig 18402 bp, 22 predicted proteins | sample CB_VirMetaG_3_FD_184538 | JGI IMG/M metagenome (GOLD analysis project Ga0208161, IMG submission 184538) | Freshwater to marine saline gradient viral communities from Chesapeake Bay - CB_1508_1S Viral MetaG (SPAdes) (version 4) | ecosystem: Environmental > Aquatic > Marine > Coastal | place: USA...
TTTTTGTTAAAAAGTTGTCCATCTGGTTTTCAGTTGCGACATATTCACCCTCCAAGAGTTTTGAAAATACCTCGTTAGATTTTAATCCGCCAGCAAAGCCTCCATCGTGGTGTTTCTCAACTATTCCACCATCATGATATTTCTTTCCAGACAACAAGAAGTCTTCTTTTTGTGCATACGCCTTGTCTAAAGAAAACACCCCCATCATCAAGTTCAGAGCTTGTTGAGCCTTTCTTGCAACCGTGTCGGCGGAATCTCCAGCCCTCATGAGTTCTATAATATATTCTTTAACTCTTCCCCGCTGTTCGTCTGTCGCATCACCAATTCCTTTTAAAGAATCTATAATCGACTGGGCAACGCTATCTTGTACCTGACCCACTTGTTGCCAAGTATCGGCGTACCCAGAAGCCGCGCCTCCGGCACTGGAAATTGCACCGGACTGCTCTCGAAGCTTATCTATCTGCTTATCTAACGCATCCATTTGCTTTTCCATACTTGCTTCGTATTCTCTCTGAAATTCTTCCAGAGCATCCACTTGAAGTTCGTATTTTCTGTCTGCGTTGTCTTCTGCTATTTCTTCTTCTAGCTTAGCAGCTTCTTCTTCTAATTTTAATCTCTTTGCCCTTGCCTCTTCACTATCATCTAGAGAAAGAAGGGTTATTTCAGCCTTAATATCGGACAGAGACTCATTCTTCTTCTTGATTTCATCCAGAAAATCAGCCTCTTCTTTTTGGAGTCTCAGGGCTTCTTTCTGTGCATCAATGTGGTCTTTCATTGCATCCACATTATCCTTGATTGCATCGCGCTTTCGCTCCAAGGATTTTATCTGTGAATCTATGCGCGCTTTCTCTGGGCTTGTTCCGCCACCAGAACCTCCGCCGCCCGAAGGAGCCTTAGGAAAGGTGGGAGTAACTGGGGCGTAGGGCGTTGCACCAGAGGCAAACCCAAATGCGCTAGAAAATGCAGCAGCGACCATCTGAGCTGTCTCTATGTCTTTTTGCCCTAGCTGTTGTATCAAGTTACTGAAAGATATGTACTGCTCGGTCATCGCTGTAGCCACATTTGCCGAAGACATCAGTGCTCTTCCTTCAACATCGTAAAGAGTTATCCCCAATGCTTCCGCTGCGCTAAATGCGGTTTCAGAAACCATGTTGGATATTCTTCCGAATTCCCCCTCTGTTAGTGACACACTCCCGTAAACAAAGGATGTTAGCTCCTGAGATAGCCCAGACATTTCATTTCTTGCTTCTCTTATGACATTCTTACTATTTAAAAGAGCCCTGTCAGAAGAGATGGCTGCGGATTGAAATTCATACTCCGCCTCCGTCAAGGTTATGACCGCATCAGCGTAATCTTTCGCCCCATTTTCAAGAATTTTGTAAATCCTATATTGACCTGTATCCCCTATCTCTTCAAACTCGTATCCCGCCGTGCGGGAGATTTTTTTTGCTTGTTCTAGATATTTGTCGAAGTCTGCGCCGCTATCTAAAACATCTTGCAGGAGGGCTTCTATACCCTCAGACACGGCCTCGTTTTCGTCAGCAAATAATTTTTGCCACCAATTCAACTCTTCATAAGCGTCCGATGCCTTTTTTATTGCTTCAGCCAAAGACTCAAACTTCTTTTCCGAGTCTTCTATTCCAGAAACAATTTCAAAAGAAGCTTCAACAGAATCATTGAATTCTTTTGCGGCATTTGCACCAGATTTAAATGCTAAAACTACTGCCCCTACCGCAACAGCAACAAGACCGATAGGATTGGCTGCCATCACCAAAGACAAGTATTCCAAAGCCCCCGCCAGCCCGAATGACGCAATCTCTGCCCCCAACATCCCAGCGGCATATACACCAAGACCAATGGCAACACTCTCTAATACTTCGTCTAGACCCCCCAAACCAGTTATAAAGTCAGCCAAACCAGCAGAAGCATCGTAAAATGTTTTTACTAAATCCCCTTCGACGGTTGCCTGCCACATGGCTTCCCATGCAGCGGCGGAACGATTCTGGGCTGCTTCGAGTCCTTCTAGGTATATAGAATATCTATCAGCGGACAGACCGGCAGAGGCTTCTGCTTCCGCAAGAAGCTCTGTTACCATTGCCTGATTTTCCATGAGACTCAAAAACGCCTCACGTTGTCTCACTCCGGCGACAGATTTAACTATGTTTGCCTGTTCCAACTCGGTGAGAGTATCCCATTGGGTAGACAATTCCGATATTACAACGGAAAAGTCCTTAAATTCCCCCGTTTGCCTATTCAGAATAGACATTTGTTCTCCAGAAGCCAATGTTACTCTGGATAACGCTCTCTCTACATTGTTTATTGCTCCTTCGCCGTCCAGCGCACCATCTTTGATGTCTTGGAAACGAGCGAACATTGTTTTGCCATCTGTTACTTTGTGTTTATTTTATGACCTTGTTTTTCAAGGCGGAAACGGTTCTTCTCTAAGAGGTCTCTATACCTCTGACCGCTTCTCTGCAATTTCATAATTTAGGCTTTATATGTTTGCAGTTCAGACTGTTGCATAATCTCCTAAGAGATTCGACTTCGCTCAGTCGTTTTTGGTGGAATAGGTTCTGTTTTATTTATTTTTCAAATCTAGGAGTTATAATCTTATCTCTCCTAGTGAGCACTCCATCATCAACAATGTAATTCATTGAGTGAAAATTTCCCAACCTCCCATTGGTTTTGGAAAATTCAAGTATCAGTTTCTCACACATTTTGGGGTTTTCATCTATATCTTTTTCCCAAATATAAAGAACTGTGATACCTTTATTTTTAAGGAATGCTTTTTTCCTTTTATCTCTCTTGTCTGCGCCCTTCTGTATTTTATCTCTTGCCTTTGGGTATATCCTTATGTCCCCATGCCAATAAGAACCCATAACCTCAATACCCAACCCTTTTCCAAGAAAACAATCTAGAGAATATCTCCCAACTTTCTTTTCTATCTCGTTCCACAATCTATTTTTATTCAAAATCTTTGCTATCTTTTTGTGGTGAGAACTAAAAGTCCCTCTGTGTTCCTTCATAGAACAAGAAATTGAGCAAAACCTACTATCCTTATTTCTTAACTGCCTCAAGCGATACTCTTTTCCGCATTGCTCACATTTTCTATGCCTATCTTCTTCTGGAAAATCGTGATTGTAGTTAGGATGATTTTCTCCAGACTTGTGGATAGATTCGCAGGTTTTAGAACAATAGAAAGTATGAGTTTTCTTCCTTTTAAAATAAGTCTTTAGAATATCGTATTGTTTGCCGCAGTTGGAACATATTACAGATACTTTTTTTGCTTTGTGTTTTCTATAATATGATGCCGAACATTCATTTGAGCAGAACTCGTTTTTATAACTTTTCTTGTAGTAGCTATCTCCACATTCTTTACAACTTCCCTTTTCATATACTTCTTCGGGATTAGCTTCTCTCCAGTTCATAGAACAAGACATTCCACAAAAAAGAACATGCTTTCGAGATGCCCTAAATGTTTTAGAACACATTTTACAAGTTTTTAAAGATTTCTTTGAATCATCATTCTTTTTGTCTCTACACAGAATAGAACAGTATTTTTGATTTCCCCTATTGGCGGAGAATTTCTTCCCACACCATTCACAATTTTTGTCAATCATATTTCAATAATTCCCTTTTTTATTTAGAAAAACAGAACCTATTCCTTCCAATTCGTTGTCTTAAAGCCTTAAGATGTTCGATTTGTTTTTACATATATGGGAATACATAAAAACTTCAGAAGTCGTTTTTCCATGAGGGTTATTTATTATTCCTCAACAGCCTCCAAAACTTAAAGGGCAAAGGCTGTACCAACTGTTTCAGCGGATAATCTTGTGACAGATGAGACCGTCCCCACATAGGCAGCAAGCGTAGAAAGGTCAACTCCAGCTTTTTGTGCAGACACGGCAGATTTTTGGAATGCTACTGCCATTTCCTCTACACTTGTGGCCGCCGCATTATCAATAGCTACGAGCTTATCTACAACACCAACCGCATCCTCTGCTTCCAATTTAAACCCGTTAAGGACGGAAGTCAAATATTCTGTTGCGCTTGCGCTATTAATTGCCCCCAACTTAGAGAGCATCAATGTAGATTGTAGCAGTTCCTGAGTTTCTTCAATTGTCTTACCCTGCCTAACCCACTCAAGACTACCAGATGCCACCTCAAGGGTGGTTGCCCCCATCTCCCTCGCGAGAGAGTTATACCCAACCGAAAGATTTTTGATTGTTTCGTCTGTATATCCGGCAACTATTTGGATATTTCGCATTTCTTTATCTAATTCACGAATGTAGTCAATACCCTTGCTCAACTCACCCAAAGCCTTATATATAAGACCGATAGATAAAGCATATTGAGCCGCAGATTTGATGGACTGCATCATGGACTTAGTGAAATAGTTTTGCTTCTCTGTTGCCTTCTCCGTGGCTTTCCATAAAACTTCATAGTTTTTACCATTGAGAGAAACAAAATCAGAATTCTTTTTGAGTTCCGTAGAAAGTTTGCTTTGATTTCTGGCATAATTTTCAGATATGCGAGTTGTTGTATCAACTTCTCTTCCGACGACCCTGAAACCGTCTGCCATTTTCTCAGAAACAACAAAGGTTTTATCCATTTCGTTTGATGCTTCAGATAGTGGGGTGGTTAAATACTCCCGTATATCCGCGCCATATTTTCCAGTAACCGTAGTTAGCTCATTGAACGCGCCTTTAGCCTGTGTGGTAAATCCAGACAAAGTTCCTTTATCGTCTAGCTTAACAGCTACATTTACAACATTTAGCCCTTTTGCCGTCAGGTCATTTATTTCCTTGCTCAACTGCTTTGATATAGGGTTAGACTTATCGTCTAACAACGCCTGAATTTTTAATCCATATTGTACTGCCATATAACCTCCTTTCTTATAAAAACTTATAGGGATATTATTGACAATGTATATAGATAATTTGCTCAATATTTTGCCAATTTTAACACATTATATATTACAAATAGCCCCATTTTAGTCACAATTAACACAATAATTAGTACATTTTTGTGCTTAAAAGGTATTTTTATGACTCTATTTATTTTTATTGATTTTAAGGGGTCGTGGTGGAAATTTTAGGGCTGTTCCTTTAGATTATCTAGCTCATCCCACTCACGGTCTTTAGCGTCCAAATCTGTGTATAAGGCCACCATTCCAGCCGAATCCCATCCCATTAGGAATTGTATCAAATCCGAAGGAATTTTCTTTTCGGCAAGATAGGTCGTGGTTCTATGTCTAAAAAGATGACTATATGCTGGAACACCAAGAAAATCTGTCATGCCCCTAAGCCAAGAGCGAATAGTCCCCTTAGATGCTATTTCACCATTATTTTTTATGAATAAGTATCCATGGTCTTCAATGCCTGTTTCCGATATAATTTTATATCGTTCCGTTTTCCAAGCGTCATAATATGGCATAAAAAAGTCTTTCAAAATATACTTCTTTATCATCTTGCCACCACCACGCCCCTTGGTTTTTATTCTCTTTGATGTCTCTATAAATATCCCATCAAAAACATCTTCCCCATCATCTATGTATTCCAATTTGAACCTAAGAAGTTCCGAACTCCTAGCTCCACACGCAACGGCTAAAGCAACCCAACAGGCTTGTTGAACCCTTCCATTTTTAGATAGATGTTCCAACAAGGAATCTACCTGTTCGTCGGAAAGAACTGTTTTTTCCCTTACCGGAGACCCAACAGCAGACTCTATTGTTTTCAGGACAATGTTTCTGAACTTTGGATAATCTTCATCAAAGAATTTTTCTACAAATATAGATAGGCTAGACAAGGCGGAACGCACCCTATTCCTTCGGCTATGACCCCATTGTAATTCTTCAATTGTATAAGAAAAGAACTCTACTAAATTAAATTTTTTTAAATCAACAAAGAAGACATTATCGTTATAAAGATAATTCCAAGTAAAAAATATATCAAAATCCGATGCGTACCCATTTAGGGTCGTCTCAGAAACAGATGTTGATTTATGTTTTAGAAATTGTTCTACCAACTTTTTATTCTTTGGATTTATATTTTCCAATGTTTCTTCTGTTACTATGACTTTTCTAAATGTTTTTCGTTGTGCCATTATAATATTCCTTCTTTTTTCAAATGTGTTATAATTAATGCAAAAGAGTCTGCCTCATCATCATTCGCAAACCTTGCATCTGGATATTCTCTATTCAATGCCTGCTCAACCATGTATTTTTTTGCGTGCCCATGTCCAGCGATTTCCTTTTTTATCTGATTTGCACTTATAAATATTGGCTCATCAAAACCCATAAAAGCAAAACGAACAATCCCAAGTGCTCCCAAAACCGCCCTGGTGCTAATCTCGTGCAATAAAAATGGGCGTTCTATCAATAATACATCTGGGTCAACATCCTTTCGCATGAAACACATTTGGTCATATATAATTTTATATTTTTCTCCCCAATCTTTCTTTTTTTCAGTATTAGTTGTGCCTATAGAACGAATGACCAACTCAGATGTTTTATAATTTACATCAATAACTGAAAACCCAGTAGAATTCAATGCCAGGTCTAAACCTAATATTCTAGTAAAACCCTTCTTTTTCTTTACCACAATATTTTTCCTTTATAAAAAATAAAGGACGGATATAATCAAATATCCGTCCTCATCTCTAACCCTAACCAACTGCTTCTTGGCTCAATTCTTCTGACTCAAGAAAATAGCCAGAAATAGCAGAGCCCTCAACACCGAGACCCAAAATTACCGTGGCGAGAAGATTCATAATCTTCAAAACCTGTTCCTCCGTAATGGGGAAATCTGGTACGGCGGATTGAACAAAAAGCAGCACCAAGGATGCCATAGCGGTCTTGAATTTTCGAGACTCCCAGAGAGTCTTAAATACATTGTCTGCCGGGCGGAAACCCTCCATCCCCTCGGCTACAATGTATGCACCTAACACCAATATAGCTTTTTCAATAAAAGCATCATCTAAGGGAAACTCAGGAAAAACTACTCGAAACACAATTAAAAAAAGACCAATCAAAATGGCTGGCAATGTGCGGGATGCCTTTACCCGTTCTAAGAAATTCATAAATATAACTCCTATATAAAAAATTATTCTCTTATGTTGACGGATGTGAATCCACCAATATTAGCAAATCCGAGTGATTTCGCGTGTTTATCTATCACCCTTTGCAATCTCCCCCCTTGAACATACTCTCTTTTGAAATTGTCCCAATATGGTTTGGAATCTCTCGACCACGGGTGTGATGTTTTCCCAGACCTGTTCAGAACTCTCTCTAAAAAGGGTCTAGAATCTTTTCCGAAGGGGGTGTAACTGCTATGTATGAACAGGTCGTCTATACTTTCTAATAGAGACCAGTCACCCTTCATTTCTGTCTGAAGAGAATTTGAAAGCTTTTGAACTTGAGAAAAATCCCATATATCTTTAAATTTTACCCCATCATTTTTATAGACGGTTGGACTATTTACACCATAGACTTGTTTTTCTATATAATCCCTTAAAAAATCCTCTAAGACTTCCTTGGAAACCCGTTCCAACAACTCTCTCGCAAGGCTCTCTAAAATTTTATATACTTCGGATGCATTAGACACAGTCTTCATATCAAATGCCTTCTTCGGGATATATTTTTTTAAATCTCCTTCGTTCCATATAGTCATAAGTCCAATCGCACTTGGGGCAGAGAAGTTTTACCTTCCCACCTTCCAAATTCTCTTTTTCCAACTTTACGTATGTCTCACATCTAGGGCAAGCTTTTAGACGGCGAGATTTCATCATATACCTACTTCGCTTCTTTTATAAGTTCAGAAATCGGAGAGTCTTTCAACTCTTCCTTCAAGGCTGAAAATTCAGAAATCATTTCCGATAAATTTCCTTTGTTATCTTCCATGAACTTTTGAATCTTCCCAAGAACACCGTCAAATCCATTGGATGCTTTGACAGCATCTCTCCCAACAGATTCAACCATATCACGAACTTCTTGTATATTTGAAATTCTTGAGCATATGAAATCAAACAAGCCAGACGAATACGCCTTATCCATAAATTCAAGAGATTCATCTTCTGGAATCTTTACACTGGAAGATAGCTCTATGAGAGCCATATCAAAAGCTAAAGACGCTGAAAAAACATTGCCGCCATTTAATAGCCCATCAAGATAATTTTCCAATAAAACTTTTTGTACAGTAATGCCAACGTAATCGTCTACGTCTGGTAAACTATAATTTTTCTTTTTCATTTTTCCTTTTTCTCTAACCTACAGTTGGTCAGAAGAATTCCTGAATCCTTTAGCCAGTCTCTCTTTTTCTATTTTTTCTTGTACTAATAGCGCACGAATTTCTTCATTTTCAGATTTAAGAACCTTAATGTCAATTCGCATTTGTTTATTCTCGTTTTGCAGGATTTTATTTTCAGATAATATCTTTTGGTTTTCGGCAAGAATTTTTTTATTCTCTTCCACCACCTCTGAATATTTGTCTTGTATCTCTCCCATATCTGAACGGAAAGATTCTATCTTCTCACTCAGCTCTATGTTCCTGTCAATAAGCTCCTGATACTTATCAACAATTTCCAAATATCTATCCTGCCGAATGTCGGCAACTTTTTCTTCGTTGAACAGAGACTCTGATTCAATTTTATCCGTCTCAGCGTCTTCTTTTTTTTTGTTGAACAGTCTGGCAAATAGCACTCGTAGAAGAAGCACAAGGATATTGACACCTCCGCTAACGAGCGCAACTATTACCGCTGCTCTTCCTTCGCTGATTTCCATATTTTTTTGCCACCAAGTATTTTCCCGTAAGAAAGAGACGAATAGACTTCTTCCACGAATTTTAACAAGACCCAACCTCCGAAACAAATCCCTTGAACAATTCTGAGATACGGGGAAACTATGTGACCATTAAATGAGATGTAGGATTTGAGTGGTTCAGCTAGAGACGCATAATATAAAATTCCAGCCAGCCAACCAATAGATATATTTATGTATATCCACTTCACTTCTCTCTTGGATTTAAACACATAGTATAACGTAGGGAGAAAAAGTATCCAGTGAACGGCAAACGTAACTACCTGAGTTCCACTCATGATTATCTCCTAGTTATCTTATCTTTACTTTTTCCCCAACAGACTGCTTTCCAGATAGGCGATTCTTGGATACTCGAACATTATTTCCATCAATGTTTACAACAACATATGAACTTGCAACAAGTTTTATGATTCCAAATACGCCCTTCTCTGTTTCTTTTTTGGGGTTTCGTGATGGCTTCTTTTCTTCCGATTCTTCTGGAACATACAAGCCCATTTTATCGCTCTTTTTTTGCTCTTTATCCATTATTTTGTCACCTCCGAAAATAAAAGTGGGGGAGAAATCTCCTCCCCCACGCATAATACTACCCTTTTAGAGGTGTACCAATAGTATTATTTTAGCTAACTGTTACAACAACAGACGCATCAATTGACGTGTCGGCGGTAATGCTAACGGTAATGGTACAAGTACCTGCCCCAACACCAGTAATAACTCCAGCGGCGACAGTTGCAACGCCCGCATCATCGGTCGCGAATGTCAAGTCTGCAACTGGGGGAGTCCCAATAGCGCCATCAGAATGGAGAGATTTAATGCTCATTGTTTCGGTTCCAGCTACAGCAAGAGCAACATCTCCACCAACAATGGCGAGGGCTGTGGCATCATCATACCAGTTTGCACTATCCACTTTGCGAATAACTTTTGCGAGGATTTTATTTGCCGTACATCCTTGGTCACTCGTAGCAGTTGCCAGCGCCCGCCCTGTAAGAGGTGTGTTTGCAACTTGGTCTGCGGTCATAGCGATGTCAAAGGAACCAGAAAGCTGGAAGGTTGGAACAATTATTTCCGTCTTGCCAACCACGGCGGCACTTGATTCCGAACCATCCGCGAGCTGGGCGTCCATAACAAGGCGAACCTTTTTTGGAACAAGATTCGAATAAATATCCAAGGATTTGACTGCCGCGTCGGTATTAAAATATCGAACACAAACAACGTCACCTTCCGAGCCAGAAGTCGCGGTAAATGCCTTAGTGCTAAAAGTAACTCTTTCAACACTTCCGTCCACGTGTGTTACCCAACCATAGGTCGTGGAACCACTTACGGCGACGGGAGTGTTTGTAACGCTTCCACCCAAGCTCCCATCGAGCGTAATGTTTTCTTCATAATAAATTTCATCGCCAGTAACTAAACTTGCTCCCATATTCTGAGCCAGCAAGTCCAAGTTAAACTGAACATCTGAAAGTGTAATCGACATATCTCCCGAATGGAAATAAATGAACTGGAGCTGATTCCCCTTGCCCCCTCTAACGTCAGTGTTGCTGGACGTGACGCTAATGCTACTGTCCATAAGTGTTTTAGCGGTAGCCAAAAGCGTATCTCCCGCGACGTTATACATATAAACGTCCGCAACAGATGTGATGTAATAATCACTCATTTGTTTTCCTCCTAAATAATTTTATTAAACATTGCCACCAGAAACTTTGGCTTCAATGCTATCATAGCTTATTAACTCATCAAGGTCACTGCCGCCCAAGTCGGACAACCAATGTTTAATAAATGACTTGTCCTTGAATTGAACAAACCCACTCATGGATGCAGACAAGTAAATCTCATAATGAATCTTGTTGTCTAAACGCTCCAAAGATTTGATGAATTTTCGTATGGTTAGTCCATATATCGTTTCCAATGGTATTCCAGTGGAAACAAACAACGACACCATTTGGTCTTCTAAAGACGCTTGTTTTTTTGTACCACTAATCCTAGCTCGAAGATTTTTTGCATCTTCCCTTGCGTCTCGGATTCTTTTATCTATTTTGTCGTTTGGAACCTTGAGCAGGTTTTGCTCAACGATGACTTCCCTAATTTTATTAAAGTCGTGCCTGTCAAACGCCACCCCCCCTATCAACAATAGAGGGTCTTTTATGACTTCGTTCTGACCTGTTACAACTTTTCCTTCCGTATTTTCAAACGCCCTATGCACAGCATTATTTTCTCTATATCCAACCTCTATTTTTTCGTCCGTATTCGGCATTACTACAGAAAGTAGCCCAAGAAGAATAGACAAGAGTGGTAATTCCTCAGAATGTGCATAAAATAGGTATTCTAAGTACGACATACTTATTGTTTCTACCGTTGCTATAGGGGGGGAGTTCTTGTCTATAGTCAAAACCCCAGCGAGGGAATAAAAGTTTTCCCAATCTCTCATCCTAACAGGATGGAGGGCTATTGACTTATATGGAACAGGTTCATCATAAATAAGATATTTTTTATAATCTCCTATCACCATTAAGCACCAACCTTATTGTCAAATAATGCCCACATACCCTTAAAAGGAATTTGTCCACCCTCTTCCACCCGAACGGCTGAAAGACCCTGTTTGCTGAAGTTCATTAGCCCCATGCCGCCAATTTCCGCCCCGTTAAACGTTTCGATGAGTTGTTGCATAATTCGGGCAACTCGTGTCTCATAGTTGTTCATCGTGTTGATTTTGTGATGACTATACACTTCCATTATCATCGCAATATCTCCAACACTTCTGTTCTTTGGGAAGAGTTGGTAGGGGGATATTCTCAAAATTGTAACTTCCTTCATCTCTGGGTCTGGTAATCCACCATCCATAAAGACGTTAAAGTTGTTGGTAGTCCCATCGCCCTTCCAAATCAACGCTCCTTTTTCTGCCTTTGTCAAATTAGACAAGGAATAAGCATCTGGAGTGGTATACTTCAAGAGCTTCCAAACTAACTCATTCTCTTCTAAAAGCTTTTTCACGCATTCATATGCTATTTTCGGTAGAAATTCGTATTTTGCATAGCCGGTACTTCCAGGTGTTATTGCCATAGATTGTCCTCCCTACCAAGCTCCAGAGAGCTTTATAGTAATATCCTTAGTATGAACACCAGAAACTGCGCGAACTATAACGTCTCCCGAAGGACTTTTCTCTACATTTTCAATAGAGAATGAATTCCCATCTATGGATGTGAAGATATATTTGTCTGAGATTGAGCTAGGTGAAACATCAGAGAATGTAAACGTATCAACTTGAGTAGCCCCATTCAACTCCAGGGTCACAGCGTAAACCTGCGTATCGCCCTCTAGAATGTTGTTGGATTCTGGAGAAACATCGACGTAATACTCACTAATCGGAGTTCCATCAACCAAAGCATCGCAAGTATCTAATACCGCAGAGTCCCCATCTAACGACACGGTAATCGTAGCAGTACCATCAGATATAAATGTAACCAATCCAGAGACACCAACCGTAGCGACCAACGAGTCATCAGAAGACCACTCGACATCCCTACTCACAATTACTCCACCTTCATATACAATTGCTTCTAGTTGATAAGTTTCTCCTATCGAACCAGTTATTGACGAATTGTTTAGTGATATAGTATAATTATTCTCGGTTTGATTAGCGTACCCATTGACCAAATCGTCAACAGATTCGTTTATCTGAGTCACACCCAATGTGAGCTTCAATATGCCCATAGTGGAAAATGTTTCGGTAGTTGGATTCAAAAAGTTATGGATGCCGCCACCTTGGACTCTATATGCAGTCCAATTGTCTGGATTACCAAAGAGGAATCTCGCGCTGGATTTTATGGAATTTGTAATAGTATTTAGTTGAGAAATTATTTCCAACAAGCCAGATGGACTAACAACTTTCGAAGTTGCACTTGCGTAGTCTCTATTTTCTTGGATGCTATAATCCAGAACGCATGGGACAGAATGTTTGGCTCCAGCACCGTCTATCCATCTAAGGGTATTGTTGCACCTTCTCACCGTGCAAACAGACCCTGTACTAGACAGACTATCCGTATTCACAACTATCCAATAGTTGCTATCGAATATGAACATCGCTCCGACCTGGATAGACTTGGAGAGGTCTTTGAATAGAATCTTTTTCCAGTCATCTCCCCTGTTTGCTCCCGTGGTAGTAGAGATTACGTGGTTTATCCTCACATCTATATCTTGATATTCCCCACTCGCAAAGGATGTCTCTTCTTGAATTGTGTACCAGTCAGATGAATTGTAAAATTGGTCATCCACCAATGCTTGAGCATCATCAATCCAATCATTTTTCGGAGATTTGGCTAAGTTGTCCAGATATACGGGGTAATATTTATATGCCATATCTATCCACCAAAACTACCAGCTATCCAGTCATCCAAATAGTCACCTCTCCACATGTAGTCAGAGATTTTTTGAGAATTATTCTCTCTGACCAAGGCCAAAGATGCTTCTTTTGCTTTTAGATTCTGAGATTCCGAGTATATCTTGAAATCTCCCTTATCCAATATATGAAGATTGAATTGACGGATGTCCTTTGTTTCTTTATCCAACCAGCCTTCAATCATGAGGTTCGCCAAAATCAACTGGTTTCGTTGTGTCAAAGTCTCAGAGAACTCCGCTTCTGTATCATCCTTCTCTAAGGATTGGTTACAAACATCTTCAAAGCTGGCAACAGCATCTATCAAAAATCTTTGTAGATAGGTCTCAAAGTCAACAAGACTTGAGGCGTATAAGGAATCCAATTTCCAGTCTTTAACTTTTGTAATAAAGAGGTCGTATACGTCACTATAATCTGTTGTCATTTGAGACCTCCTTCTTTATTGTATTTCCATCAGAGCTTTGGCGGTTTCCGCCTTTTCTACAATGTCAATCCCAGACTTGCTCGCGGTTGCATAAACTAAGTTCATGTCCACATCTTCCCCGCCCTTTAACTTGGAAATAAGAATGTTGGCAATAACATCTACCTGTTTCTTATTAATGCTTTCAAGAAGGGAAATAGATGTTTTTACGTCTGTTCCAAATATTCTTTCAAATCCTTCGCGGTCTAGTGCATTTTCATATGCTTCATCCAACCCATAGGCTCTAACCACGTCTTTATTGAGAACTTGGAAATACCCATTTTCCGCAAAGGTTATGTTATCGTCTAAAATATCTCTTAAATCTCCAAACGGGATTCTCTTTATTTGAAATTGCCTATTGAAAACATAAGACTTCTTACTTCTATCGCTTCTAAGAACCAATGTCCAAGGAAGCATAGACATGACCGAGATTGTCTTATCGGGTCGAATGTCAAAGTCATCAACTCCAACGTTGGAACTTTTATCCGACAATTCTTTCTGAAGTGCAAGTATTTCTTGCCTCATTTTTTTGAGTTCTTTTGCGGTTGCATCTTCAGGCGAGCCGCCCCCGACTTTGGGGGTGCTCTGGGTGTTTTTCTTGGCTGTCATTTTCTCCTCTAATGAAAATATATGATATAATTATAATGGGGAGGATGCGAACCTCCCCATTATATAGAAATAAGTTAGCTAAGTTCGATGGTTCCTGCCAAAGCGGAAGTCGCGATGCCAGTTCCCCAACTCTTCATTAATGTGGTGTTCTGAGTTAAGTTAGCATTGTCAAACGCGCCATCCGTATTACTGATGGTTGAGCCTTCAAGCACCAACTTGACGAGTTTGCCTGCGGTTGGGCTAACAAGCCACAACTTAGTGTCATCAATCAGGGTGTCAAACTCGGTTCCCCAATTGGCAACCTGCGGAATTTCCATAACATCATAACCTCGGAACTGAGGAATGTGCCCCATCTTAACGTATTCGCTATTGAGGTCGTAACGATAATTCACATCGGTTGTGGGGAGAACGTTCACCAAAGCAACCGAAGTCCCTAATAGAACAGGCTTAATGCCCCCGTTCCATGCGGCAATCTTCTGTGCCAAAGCTGTGAAGGTTGCGTCATTCCACCCGCTGATACGAAGAGCATCATCGCCAGCGTTGTCCAACGCAGCCATCGCGGTAGCAAAAGCAGAGTAAGCATCGCGGGTCATCGCGGCCTCCATGCTCAAAACGGCTTTTGCCGCAAAACGAGCAAGAGATTCTGCTCCACTCAAAACACGATAGAGAGAAACACCAACAGTTAGTTCGTGGTTTTCAGGAAGAACGTTGACCTGCCCACGGAATTGGCGATGAATCTCACCACTGCGCATCCCACGACCCGCTTTAGAAACAACAAATAAGTCGCGGGGCTCAATGTCGAAGCTTGCGCTATCACCAAAGCCAATGCTACGAACATCGGTGTAAAGACCAATGCTGTCTGTAATTGCATCTGGAAGAACTGCATCAACCAGCTGCGACACAATCGCAAAAGTTGCCCATTTTACGTTCGGGTGAGTTGCAAAAAGCTGCGTATTAAATTCCTGTGCGTTGGGCACGTTGGAAATACGAGCAATTTCTTTTCTGAAAGCAACATCAATCTTTGCTTCTTTTTCCGAAAAACTAACTGAGGAATCATAGGTAAGACCCTTTGTTCCGCCGTCAGCTCGGTAATGATTGAAATAATCTATGAATGCCTCATAGAATTTTTGGTTCCCCTGAGAGAACGCTTTAACAGTGTCTACTAATCTAATAGCCATAATATCCTCCTTACGCTACTGCTACGACTTCGAATTGATACGCGGTAGCAATACGCTGCGAACCAATCGCGCCACTAGCCAAAGCAATAGGGTTCGGGTCTTTCACAAGTTTCAAGGTCAACCCAGAAACCGCAGCGGCTGCCCAAGTCAATGCTTGAGCCGTATTAGTAGCAACAACATAGTCATTGGTGCTCTTGGTTCCAGCAAGGGCGTTAGCGTCCAATGTAATCAAATCACCAACTTTTGGTTGGAAGACCGAAAAGATGTCGCCAATTGCATTGATTCGATTTCTAATATCTATATCAATGCCACGATAAGCCTCACTCGTGGTAACAACATCTTCATCATATACCATCCACAAGTTTGAGAGCGCACCCGTTACAGGAGCTGTCATAACCCAAACTTCTTCTTCCCCAGACGTAGTAGACTTGGTGAGAAGATTTCCAACGAAACCGTTCTCGTATGCAGCGGCGGAAACGGCTGAACGATTCAAAGAATCGACATCCTTCGCCATAACTTTATCGGGCAAACAAATACCGTATGCCATAATTTTCCTCCTAAATATTCTTTCTATTTATAATATTAACCAATTTCATCCCAAAGCCCGCCCGTGCCGGAAGGGGTTTCGGATTTAATTGGGAATTGCCATTTAACAAAACCATCTTCTTCGTCTTCCTCAACCGCGTCTTTTGAATATTCAAAAGCAATGGCATTTGCTTTGTTTTTCCACCCATCAATATTTTCAATGGAAAAGTTTGCCGCATCTTCTTTCAATTCGGCTATCTTATCTTCTGGAACGTACTGCTTAATTCCCGCAATGGTTTTGTCCACTTCAAAAGCTTTTTGAGCTTCTTCTTGGTTTTTCTTGTATTCAAAAAGGGAATCTCGCTCTTCTTTCAGCGCCGAAAACTTATCTAAAATACTATCAAGAACGGGATACGATTTTTCATCAAACGAAAAATCAGCTTCTTCGCTTTCAAGCATCGCGAGCATTTCTTCCATTCTTTGATAACTATTCATAGACATTTCTTCCTCTTGTTCTTCTTCGGCTTCGGCTTCTTCTTCGTCATCAGACTCTTTTTCAAAATATTCACCATCGCCAGATTCTTCTTCGGGAGGCGCTTCTTCTTCAGATTCTTTTTCTTCCATCATGACATTTTCATCTTCGACTTCTGCCTCAGTTTCCACGGCTTTTTCATCTTTTTCCTTCATGTTTTCCTCCTTCCCACTGGCGAAATCTTCTGCCAATAAATTTTCTTCTTGAGTATCGACCTCATCAGAAGTCGCCATCTCTACGGTAGTAGACTCTTCTTTCAAGACATTCTCCTCAAAATACGCCATCATCTTATCATCAGCGGAGTTCATTTGTTTTACTATTTTTTCTGACCACCTTCGTCCTGCATTGCTCCCCCAAAGAAGCCAAGCAATCCATCCCGCCGAGGTTTTATCGTCCAAATTGTCTCCCGCATGGCGCGGAAAATATTTTGCAATGTGTCGAACTTTTTGCGGAGATGCGACCGTATTTTTTACCAAATAACGTGCCGTTGCCATTCCGACAGAAGTTCCACCTCGGCCATATTTCTTTCGAAGCTCAAGCCCTCTTTCAGCGTTCTTTTTTACCGAAGATGGTATCTTGAAATCTATGTGGTCATATTTTGCGAACTTGTCAAAATATTTTTCTTTATCTGGGTGTTCAGAGAATGATAGTATCTGCATATGAGCTTTTGGGCTGGCTTCTTGCAGTAGGTCACCAAGCACACATATTGCGCTGTAAGCCCAGTCTAACATTTGGCGGAAGCCACGAGAATCTTCCTCTCCGACCTCTTTCAAATCCATCTCTACAGAAACCTTTTTCTTGCCATCATCTCTCTCAAATATTCGCATAAAGTCTTTAGCATAATACTTCCAAATCTTTACGCGAACAGAAAAAGCTGTTCTACCATCATCTAATTCATAGAACTCGGCACTGTCTTTTTCTGCAAATCCAGCAATTCGGGGTTCGTTTTTATCATTATGACCACCGAAATCATCCCATCGTTCATCTATGTCAAAAACAATCGGCTTCTCATCCATCGTCGAAGAAGTCTTTTTCAACGTGTCAACATCACACCACATGTCGTGGAGGTTGTCTCCCGAAGAAAAAGCATGAATTTTTGCAATAGAAAATTGAGGGTCAGAGCTCTCAACTATTTCAGCGTTAGCCACTTCAAAATTTATTCTACTCATTTACCCTCCTTTCATAACAAACCTTCAATCGCCTTCTTGCATCTAGGGATTGATTCGTATATATTTTTGAACTTTTCTGTTATTGCAAAAATATATCTGTCACCGCTGAAACCAAATAGTGGGATGCCATATTCTTTAATCAGAATGTTGCCAAACCACTTTGAACAATAAAACTTTTTAACACTAACGCCATCTGCATTTCTAACTAACATAATCAGTCTTCCATTTCAAAAGACGCATCAAGCAAAACAGCGGATTTCCAATCGGAACCAATAACTCTCGCCTTATCTAAGATTTCAGATGCTTCAGCCATTTCCTTTTGTTGGTCAGAAATAAGCTTTCGGATGCTTTCTTCCACTATCCCGTTGTCTTCTTCTATTGCAAGATTCTTTATTGCGATTAGAGATTTTGTTGTTTCATCTTCCCTCTCATATCCCGCCTCAGCCACATCCAAAAAACTTTCAAACGGGTGAGCACACCCATCAATATAGGGAAAATCAAATATAATATTCATATCTGAAAGCAAGTTTACAATGTGAATGGCATGTCCACGTTCTTCTTGATAGGCGCTTCTATATAGTTTTCCGTGGTTCGGCATTCCCTTATTTTCTAGAAAAACAGCCAAGCGAAGATAAAAATGGGAATTATATAGCTCCTGAGATATTTGTTCTACTAGGGCGTCTCTCAAGACATCACTAATTAGTGGTATCATTTTATACCACCTTTC
>Ga0208161_1000716_pt1 | contig 18368 bp, 16 predicted proteins | sample CB_VirMetaG_3_FD_184538 | JGI IMG/M metagenome (GOLD analysis project Ga0208161, IMG submission 184538) | Freshwater to marine saline gradient viral communities from Chesapeake Bay - CB_1508_1S Viral MetaG (SPAdes) (version 4) | ecosystem: Environmental > Aquatic > Marine > Coastal | place: USA...
TTGAAATTGTAAGGGGATCTATATATGAAGGTCTCTACCGTTTCAAAATCTAAACCTATTGTAAAAGGAGAATATATAGTTGAGTCTGTGTAGATTGAACCAGTTACAATCAATGATCCGGAAATTATAGCACTCCCAGTGTATGGAAATGATGATGCGAAGGATGAATTCAATGCGTATGATGCTGTTAAAGCAAATGATGCACTAGTAGCGTTTAATGGCGTACCATTCTGCCATATCCCAGAATCGTATATTAATGCTTCTCCATTGGTAGGTCCGGTGATAGATACATCTGTTAAATCATCTAAATTAGATATAGCTACACCACCACCACTACCTTGACCGGAGCCACGGAATAAGCCTGCAGGTATTATTTTATTATCTGTAGCTGTTATGTCGGTTCCGTTGCTTTTTAATACAAGAAATCCAATGAATGTTGTAAAATCAAATGTATCTCCTTCTGTAAATGGATCAGTAGATACATTAGCTACAGCCGTAGGAAAATCAGGATATATAGTTTGACCAAAATAAACATATAATATTCCCGTTTTAGGATCAGAATATACACGTTGGATTGTCCAATCATTGTTTGAAACAGAGCCAGTAACACCAGTTCCAGGGTCATAGAATCCAGGTTTTAATTGAGTGTATAAATTACCTCCGTTTGTATCAAATCTTACTCCCGACCCCGATCTATACACATAAGCCATACTAGCGGTTGCTTGAGTTGGGGTTGTGATTTGGGAGGGTAATTCAGGATCTTCCTCATAAAAACCACCATGAATAAAAGATGTACCGCTGCCTACAGATAATCGAAGAGTTCCAGGTTGTCCTGTCAACCCATATCCAGATATTTTTAAAGGTCCAAATGCATCAACAAAACTAGATATTTGTGCGATTTGATCGTATGCTGTTTGAACTTGGCCTCCGAATGCAGACACTTGTGTGTAATCAAAATGTCCTACTGCCCCCAATGGTATATAATCGTGGTACTGTTCATTTGTAAATCGGGTGGATTGTTGTTGCAGAGCTCCATTATTGTCAATATATAGGTAAGTTACTTGCTGTGTTGCAATGTTTGTAATACTTTGAGTGATTGCATTCCAAGTTACGTATTCTACAATAGGAGATATTTCTGAACCTGTGGTTGCATTGTGATTTACAATAATTCCTGATCCAGGAGATACAAACACATCTGCACCACTGTATGTTACAACGCCTCCATACAATAAACCAGTATTTAAGATGCCTTCAACCCACTTCCATTTTATTAGATTACCATTTTGGCGGATGTATAAGTCATATCCTAAAGATGTATTTGATGCACTTTGAAATAAAGCAGTTGTATCTAAATCTAAACCTGATGGGTCTGGGTCTTGGGTTGGGTCTAGTTTTATACTACCAGTTATAGTGAAAGGTCCTTCTAACTTTAAACTCCCGGTTATTTCTGCCGAGCCTGTGTAGGGGAAAGCATCTAACCCGGTTAAGCCACTACCATCTCCAAAAAATGATCCTGAAAATGATCCTGAAATGGAATATGAGCCTGATCGGAGTTGTTCTGGTTTGATTAATGCCATTATTAACTATTAAATTTTCCTATTGCTATTACTTCATCTGTTGGGCTAAAACTATATCCTAGCTCTACAGGATCTATTACTAGAGTTGTAACTCCCCCACTTTCAGTGAAAGAAACAATAGCTGCTCCTTCTATTAATGCACCATTGACAAATATGCTAAAGTTATTTACAGAGGTTGAAGGTAGACCATTTGGTGCTGTTAACCAACCGCTTGGGAATGTAACAGTAGTTGAATTTACATATGTACCTTCTTTTTGGATATTAGTGTTTAAGTAAATTATCACATTTGTATTGATACCATTTCCACCACTAGTTGAAGTTGTTGCAAATTGTGTCACTGATTTTGGTTTGGAAGATGAAACATATTCTAGTCCTGAAGTGGTTTCGATTCCAAAAGTTACTTTAGATTTACTATTGTATTTTTTAATAGATTTTAAATCTTTTTGTATTATATCTGGAACAATATATCCATGAACTTTCAAATTAAAATTACTTCTTACAACTCTATTTTGTCCTTGGTTAAGTTCAGTGATGGTATTAAAACTGTCAATCATCGCCTTAAATTGAAAACGTTCCGGGTTACCCCAATAAGAGTCAGACGCGTAGTTTATCGCCTCTATGATTTTATTTAATTGTTCTATATAGTAGGTTTGTACAATAAAACTATAGGTTAATGTAACATAGTCAGGAACAACATTAGCTATAAACTGTTTTGTAGGAACTCTGTTATTTAATATATCAAAGTTAGAGTAAAAATTTTTTGGGTTATATGCTTTTTGCCAAGCTGTATAAAGGTGAGGATTGTTAGCATCTAGTTTATTAGCTATAGAACGATTTTTATCCATACTATCACGTTTAAACATAATAATAGGAGACATGATTTTACCTTTTTTATCTCGATAAAATCCATCTTTTTGGATAGTTTTAAACCTTTCAGGAGAACCATAAACTAAAGGTACAGCTATTCTTTCACCATTTTGTATAACTGTAGGTTTGATTACATTTTCAAAATAGTATAAAATAGCTTCATCTACATCTTGTATGTTTACTGAAAATTGTTTATATGTGTCATTTTTAGATGAGAGTTCTTCAGATCTATTAAAATCAACTCCACGTTGGGTATCAGGAGTAAACTGTCTAAAATCTTGAGGTTCATTAGGATTACCACGAGTTTCTCCCGTTTCAGGATTAACATAAGGGTTAATCTGATCATTCATTATCTCTTTTTGAGATTTGGGTACGGGTTTTCTGTGGTTAGGCATTATATACGTTCTTTAGTTATTTGTACCTTATCAGCAGGTACATAGAATGTTTGACAAATGATTGACAAGCTAGTACCAAAATTTTCTAGTCCTGGGTTTAGTGGGTTTGGTTCGTAAGGGTAGTCAGGATTTTTACCTGTTATAAAGCGGTTAGCATTGGTGGTATGAACTTCATAATACCCTTCATTGTACATTATAATATCTCCAACTTCAGGAACAAGATTAGCATCTACTAAATCATCTCTTAAAAATTTAAAATCAATTCCCCATTGAAAATCTACACCTACTATGTCATCTGCAGGGAATTCTTGTTCTGATCTTTGAATTCGTGCAAAAAGTATTACGGGTTCAAAATAATATCTTGATCCTGCAGCTTCACCATACATGTTTACTTTAGTTTCATTTAACTTTAACTTATAGTAAACACATTGTTGAGACATAATGTTACCCATTAACTCTCGGTTAACTTTTCTAAACAATGATATATCTCTTTGTGATCCGAAAAGTGCCATATTATCCTATATAAATTGTATATGGTACGTAATTTAACTCTTTTTGCAAATATTCAGATTCTGATGCTCTGTTTTCTAAAAGTTTTTTTCTAGAGGTTTCATCAAAATACGCTCTCAATCTTTCTATAAGAGCATCTTTAGTATCTTTTGCTGAAGATAGTAGATCAGGGGCATTTAAAGTTAATTTCTCGTTTGGATCAGGAATTTCATTTCCATATTTACCTCGTACATATCCTAATATTTCTTTAGCAATGGCTAATGCATATTCAAAAATCCATTGTCTACCTATAGAGTTAATTTGAGAATATATAGGATTAGTATACGGTACTTGAGAAATGTTTGTAATAACATCTACCCCATTTGTATCTACATAAGGATTATTTCTATCGGATTTTTTAATATATTGAACCCAAAGTTTATCCATAGCAGGGCCTGGGATGGGGAATATTTTTAGATTGTTATGTATAAGCTCAAATGAATATTGTGATCTACGGATTTGGTCGTTGAACTCAATAGCTTGAATTTTTTGCAAATCATAATTTATAGGCATCATTAAAAAGTTGATGGCAGGTGAATATCCACCAAAACCAAAACTATCTAACATTTGCATCATCCCCGTACCTGTACCAGCATATGGATCAAAATATCTTACAATTGCGGGAGGTGCTTCGTAAAAAACTCTTTTAATTTCTAGATCTCCAGGGGCTACTCCTTCCTGAGCTGCAAAATTCTCTAAATTATAGTTTTGTACTCCTTGAATAAGATCAATAGATCCTGAATACCATGTGACATTTCCTCCAACACCTGCTTCTACTCCATATTGATCTGCTAATCTGATTATAGTTGCAAGATTGGGTTGAGGCAAAGAATTGTTAGCTGAGGCTATGGTTTGTGGAGCACCTTGAAAGGATAAGAAATTTTGTGCTGCTTGATAAGCAAAAAGTTCATTACCATATGTTGTAACAGCCTCTTCAAAAGCAGCATAAAAGTTTAAATCTTGTAATTCTATTTCTACAATAGGATATCCCATCCTTCTTGAAGCAAATATAGCAAATTTATCTATGTCTTGCTGGAATTGAAGATCATTATCGTAAAATCCAAATGGAGTTTCTCCAGGTTGGAAAGAACTTGAGCCGGGCCAAATAGGTACATTCATAGTATTATGCGTTTACAAGTGTATATTCAATATCTACACTACTACTTATAGCGTAAATTTTTACAGCCTCTATATCATCACCAAAACTACCATCAAAGTTACTAGAAGTAACATTTGAACTTACTATAAATACTGAATTTGTGGGGGTTAATTCTTGAGTAAAATTTCCTTGTGACCCACTAATTGTTACTGCTACACTATAGGTATCATCTAAGTTAGTAATCCTAACATATTGAAGACTACCTGAAGGGAATGTTCCTGCTCCAGGGTTAATTCCATCTAAATTAAATAAATCAATAGATGTAGTGTTTGGGCAAGTTACAATTCGGTGATCAATGTTTTTAACTCCAGTAATTGTACGAGTTACTTCATTTTTAATAACACTATTACGAATAATGTGTTCTTCTGTTATTTTTATATTAAAAGAGGTAGCAGTTAATGTAGAAGCCATATCAATATTTTGTTATAAATATTGTTAACTTCTGAATGACTTATAAACTTCTAATATAGGTTCAACAATTTCGTGTCTATGATTTTTTTCTAAAGTTATAACTTTAATTCCTGGAATGTCAGCCATGTGCTTAGCCATAAAATCAAATCCTGATTCTTTCTTGTTTTTAAGATCAATTTGAGCGCTATCTCCACAAAATATTACTTTAGATCCCTTGCATATACGGGTTAAGATTAGCTCAGTCTGAACATCTGTTAGATTCTGTGATTCATCAACAACTACTAAACAATCTGTGAAGTTCCTCCCTCTCATAAAAGATACAGGTACTATTTCTATTTTACCCTCTGTGATAAGTTTTTCGATTTTTTCCTTATCATATAATCTATGCATATTTTCGTATACTGGAGCTGTAAAAGGGGCTAATTTTTCATCTATGCCTCCTGGGAGGTATCCTATATCTTGTCCTGCTACTACTGTGGGTCTAGTGATGATTACTTTTTCAATTTCTTTTGTGAAGAGTAAATCTAGGGCTATATTTGCTGCTAATAAAGATTTACCTGATCCTGCTTTACCTTTTAATATAGTTACAGTATTATGGAGTATTTGATCTTTTGCAATTTTTTGTTCCTCGTTTAAGGTGAGTTTAAATTTGATTGGGGTTTTTGGTTTTCCTTTTCTTTTAAAAACCTCCTGTGCTTCAGCACTTCTATTATAATCTGTCATATAACGTTTTTGATTATAAATATATAAAAAAAGCCTAGCTTTCGCTAGGCTCTTTTAACTTTTATTAGTTGTTTCTATTAGATAGAAGCCAAGTCGCTCACGAAGATACGACCGTAGAATTCCGGACGGATCATTTTCTTAGCGTAACGAGTCAATAGACCTTTACGTGGTGTAAATGTATCTGGATCGTACACTAGTGGAGTCATGATCAATGGAATGTATGGAGCAAATACAGCACCTGTTTCAAGGAACTGAGATCCTCTATAACCCATCAAAATAACGTTCTCAGTCATATAAGGGTTCTTATAAACTGTGAAACGGTTATTTAACTGACCTGATTTTTGGATACCAAATGCGTAAGACATTTTAGTTGCTTCACCATCTGATGTTGATGCGAATCCAGGGATTGATTCAAGGATTGTTGCAACTGTAGGAGAAACTACCATAAAGTTTGCACCTCCACGTAGAGTTTTCTGGTGGATTTTGTTTGAAACTTTTTGCATTTTCGTTCCTAGAGTTTGGAACCATTGACCTTGTGTATTATAGAATCCTAATGAAGTATCCCAAGCAGTTTTACCAGCATTAAGTCCTTTGTTATTAACAGCTGACCAGTACTCATCTGCTGCAGAAGCATCTTGAATCAACATATCAAGGTTTTCAAGATCAATCTCTAATGAGATATACTCGCTCATGATAGATGTCAATTCTGCTTCAGCATCAAGTGATTGGTAAGCGTTAAGGTCTTGAGCGAACTCAGGAGTCCATTGTGCTTTCAATTTACGTGTTTTAGCAACGATTGCCTCAGATTTCAATTTAACATTGATTTCTGGAATAGCAAGTTGATCTGCTGAAGTTGAGTTAGCATTTGGATAACCAGCACCATTATCATCTTCAAAGTCACCACGGTTGTTATCAACTGGTTGAACATTGTAGTAAAGTGAACTAGATACAGCATTAAGAGGAACATTTGCTGAGCCTACTGATCCAGAGAAGATGAAAGTAATTGTTGTAGTACCATTAGTGCTAGTATACTGTGGAAGAAGGTTAGTAAAGCTTTCCGCAGCACCTGAACCTGAAGCAAGAGCGAAAGCACGTACTCCTTTATAGTCAGGATTAGTTAACTGGTTAGAAGTAACTGTTACTGCTGTATAATCACCAGCTGCTACAGAAGCTGAAAGTTCAGCTGTGTAGTCAAGTTGAGCCCAAGAAGCAGTTGCTACTGTGTGGCCAACTGAAGCTGATTTTTGGTTGATTGAATAACCAAATCGTCCAGCACCATAAAGACCTCCGTTTGGATCTGCACCACCAGCTGGGTTGGTATCACCGTACAAAGAAGCGTTAGCATTGTATACAGTTGAACTACCACCAAAGTTTAGTTTTTTAGCATCTCCATATTGGAAATCCAAGAAGAATACTAGGCCTGAAGGGAGGTTCATTGGTTGTACTGACATGAACTCTTTAGTTGAAAGAGATCCAAATACTTTACGTACCAATGGAAGAGCAACTCCTGCCCACTGTGCACCATCTCCAACCTGGAAAGTACCACCAGTAGTACCATTAGTTGATGCTTCAGTTACTAATTGTTTTGCTTGATTTTCAAGGATCAAGGCCATGTTGTTTTTATCGATCTCTGTAGAAAGACCTTCTAACAAACCTGTTTTTCCCCACTTGCTCGCGATACGAGCACCTTCGTTCTGCATGTTTCTCCAACCGCTAGCAGAACTTTCTAAAAGTGAATTTAAGTTTGACATTTTGTTTTTTGTTTTTAAGTTTTAAAATTAATGTTTTGTACTGTAGAACGCTAATTCTCTCATACGAGCGAATTGATCATTAGCTTCAATTATAGGTTTTTTAGTTGTACCCATTGCTTTTGATGCGCTTCCTAAGTTTTCAGAAATTGGTCTTTTGTTTGTGTTAATTCCTTCATTTAGGGTTTCATAAACAAGTTTAACTTCTTTAACAGTAGTAGCTTTATCAAAAGTTTCAAGTACTTTTACTTTTTGACTTTCTGTCAAGTTTTTACCTTTGAAGATTTTGTTTGTATAAAGCAATTTAGCATTTAACAAATTAACTTCATTTAATTCGGAACGAAGAGTTTGAATTGTTTTGTGAGCTTCAGAAAGTTCTTTTTGAAGATTTTCAAAAGTAGATGCCTGTGCTGCTCCTTTAGCTTCGGACCCAGGAGTATAAACTAATTTACCTCCTTTAATCTCAACTCTTCCAGTACCACCATCTTCTTCAGCTGCTTTAACTATAGTGTTAATATCAGCTTCTGTAGGTTCTGTAAAAGATTCAATCTTTCCGGATGCTGCTAGTTTTTTACCTGCGGCAACTTTTGCAGGGATTTCTTTTTTCAAATCTTCAATTCTTCCTGAGGAGCCAAATCGGTTTACTGCCTTAACGATTTTATCCATAAGGCCTTCTTCCATCATTTCCTCTTCTTCATCCATAGAATCAATTTCAGCAAGAAGTTCATCGATATTTACTTCTTCATCTTCTTCTTCCATTTCATCTTCCATTTCTTCATCTTCCATTTCCTCGCCTTCTTCACTTTCACCAGCTTCTAATTCACCAGCTTCGATCATATCAGCGATTACATCTTCGATGAATGATTTTAAATCTTCTTCAGACATATCTTCCAAATCTAGTGATTCTGCTTCTTCTTCATCCATCATGTCTTCTTCAGCTTCTTCAGCCTCATACATCATGTCATCATCTTCAGCTTCTTCTAGTTCTGCAAGAAGTTCATCAAGATCTAACTCTTCTTCTACTTCTTCTTCCTCAAAAATTCCTTCATCTTCAATGTTACCATGTGAATCTGTTGAATCAGGTGACATTTTGCCAAATCCTGCTTCTTCTAAATCTTCTTCTTCCATTTCTTGAAGTTTAGTAGCAAGCATAGATTTTAGTTGAGGTGTGAAAGCTTCTTCAAGAGCTGCTTTTGCATTTGCTATAGCCATTTCTTTTACAGCTTTAGCTTCTGCGATTGCTTCTTTAAGCAAATCTCTGTTTGTAGCCATTTTTCCTAAAATTATGTTTTTGTTTGGGAAATACGTTTATTAAAGAAACGTAATAGAAATTAATTAATAGTCATGCTATATATAGATTGGATAGCATATTCGGTTTATACATATGTGGGGATTTTTCAAAATGCAAAAGAAAAAAAAAGGTTGAACAAAAGTTCAACCTTGGCCAAAGTGATAAAACACTAAGGGGTGTTAAAATATAGGACAACTACCTTGAGAACAAAGAATATCCGTTATTACTTTTTGAACATTTAAGTATGGGTTTGGAAGGTTTGAATAATCAATTCCTTCTTTAAGTGGAGACATCCAGGATCCGGGGTTGGATGGTGTAGAAACGAAGTCCCAACATAATAGATCAAAATCATCTTGTACCTCTAGTATTCCATTTACTTCTTTCAATGAACCCATACCACGTGAGGATACACCTACTTTAATTCCACTATCAAGTAAAGCTTTAAGTATGTTTCCTGAGGGAGTGGGTAGAATTTCTATTTTACCCATTATGTTATCTCCATTCCACCATAACTCAGCTATATTGTGTGATACATTTTTAAGGTTAATTATAGAGGATTCAGGGTGATCAAGTTCTCCTAGAGCGCGCTTTTCTTTTACAGACTCCATATACTTATCTATCTCGCGTTCCCACAAATCTTTTTTATAATATCTCCCATTACCATTTTTAACCTCAGCTGTGGCTAAAATTCCTTCAACAATGGGATTACCACGTTCTGAGGTTTTTCCTTCGGTTAAGGGGGATAAAGTGGAAATGAAATTTTGAGTCTCTATTAATACTTGCTTACTCATATTTTTATCCTTCGTATTTTCCTTTTAAATCCTGATATAACATTTCTTTAAATTCAGGGAAATCTTTAACTATTGCCTCAATTTCTTCTCCATCTTCATATCTTTCTTCTGCTTCTTCTTTAGCATCAAGATATTCTTTAGATGGTTCTTCTTCAAAGAGTTCTGTTTTAGAAATATCATCAACTGTTTTTTTTATATCCTCTAAGTCTTTCTTCATCTGGTCTGTATCGGCTACATCCCCATCTGCCTCGTTTATAGGATCTTCATCTATTACTTGTTTTTTTTTCTTCCCAGTATATTTTTCATACATTTTAAGAACTTTATCTTTATATTTTTCAAGAAGTTTAACTTCTTTTTGAAGTTCTTTCATTGCTTTTCTGTCAACCAATTCTTTCATTTCTTCACTTTCCTCGATTGAATTTAATCGTGAAGTTTTTTCCTCTATTGCTTTATCTAGAGCTTCCATTTTAGTTGTAAGTTCAGCTAATTTAGATGCTTTTTCTATTTCTTTAATAGTTTTTTGATATTTTTGATTTTCAGAAATAAGTTCTTGTTTGATTAGAGTGTTAATTACTTGACGTAATTTATTTTCATATATTTCTTCTTCTGGGGTAGATATAATGTTTAAGTTAGGGATAAGATAGTCTCCCATTGACCAGTATTGTTTGGTTCTAGCTTTGTTAAATTTATCTTCTTTAGCTCTTTCTACTACCCCATTTAATGGATGGTAAACTCTATATTCTTTAGGTAATTCTGTTGTTGGACCGTAATTATCTGGTTTGTTAAGAATTTGTTTAATCATTGGAGGAATATCCATGATTAATTTTTTAATAGCAACTTGATTTGAATACCCTTTTACTAAGTTGTTATATAGTATATCTGAAATATAAAGTGTACCTGATGATGGGTTAAATACTATATGTGCACCAAAACGTTTTTTAATTACTTCAGGTAAAGGAAAAGTTTTAGGGATAAATCTTTTTCCTCCTTCAGATTTTCCTATAGGTGAAATTGTAGGGATTCCATAATTACCTCCTCCCCTAACTTCTTTTAAATCTCCATATCCACTTGATTTATATTTACCTTTTGCCTCTTTTGGTTCACCAAGTCCAGGAACATCCATTTCAAAACCTACACCTTTTTCACCAAACATTCCATTTTTAGTATAGTAGATTGGATCTTTAGCTAGATTTTTCAAAACAATATCACGTAGTTGTTCTTCGGTTTTATCAGCATTTTTAGGATCTTTCATTTCACAGTAATACCCTTTCATAATCTCACCAAAGATTTGATTATCAGGGTTTTTCTTATCTGTACGATCAAAGTTATTTTTAAGTTTATCTTCTACTTGTTGGGAAACCTTTTTGATCTCAGCATTAGGATCTTTAATGTCCTTTTTATTAGCTTCTTCTAGAAATTTTTCAAATGCTTTCTCATATGATTCTTTTTCACGTGAGATAGTATTAATTGGTTCTATACCAACTAAATTTTCACTAATAACGTTTTTATCCTTTAGGATATTAGATGCTTCTTCAAATGTAGCAGCATTACGAATATAGTTAGGAAACATTTGTTTTGCTTCCTTTAAAAATACATCTTTGTGTCCTTTACCTTCTTTAATTAGTTTATACTGGTCTTGTAAGGTTTTCATTCTGTTTCTCCTTTAAGTAGTTGTTTTATGTCTTTAATATAATCCAAAATCAAATCTGTTGATCTAACAATAGCATATGATCCTGGGTTTTCATTGTAATATTCTATAGTGGAATTTTTAGCGTTTGAAATTAGTGGGGATAAAGTGTTAAGTTCATCTTCAATTTTATCAAACATGTTGATTCTCTCTTGTTGAAAATCCTTAGCTTCCCCCTCGTATAATTTTTTAACTTCTAAACCTGATCCTTTTATTTTTTTAGGGACAGGTTTCCACCCTAGCTTATAATAATAAATATTTTTAGCTCCTTTAGAGTTGGTATTTTTATTAAATGCTTTTGGAGTAGCATATTGTGCCCCTTCTCCAGGAGTAAAAGAAGCTCCACCCTGTGAGGTAGAGGATTGTTCTTTTAAATCACTATATTTTTTAAGTAACCTTGCAAAACGATTTCTTAATGATTTTCCTAATTTTAAAAGAACTTCAGATTCATTTGATTGGACTCTTTGTTGTACTTTTTCTAATTTTTTAACAATATTATCTATATCGTTGTATAATGATTTTAGATTAGGTTGATAGTCTACAATCCAGGTAGTAGTCTGATGTTCAGGATCTTCACCAGTTTTATAAGTAATGAAATCCTCAGCTTCTTTTAAAGCATTAAATACTTCTAATATATTTTCTTTAAGCTGATGCATTTGCTAATTCTAATTCATTTACTAAATCACAATATTGAAGAAGATCAACTAAATTACTGTCTGTTACTTTATTAGTAATTTTATTAGGGTCTAGTAAAGATATTACCTCATCTAACTTTATTTTAGTAACTTTATCTTTAGTTTTTTTATTTAATTCCGTAAGTTCTTTTTTAAGTTCAGTAGTTTTAGAAATATAAAACTCTTTTAAACGTGGTTTATTATCTATAGAATAAATAAGTTCCTTTAAAATTTCTTTTTGGGGTTGAGAAAAATTTTCATATTTAGTATTAAACTTTTCAAGGAGAATTCTATATGTTAACATTTTAACATCCTTATCTTCTTTTTTAAGTTCTTCTAGAACACTATTACGAACGTTATTTTCTTTTATTTGAGCAGCAGTTAAATGTTCAAGAATAGTCATCTTGTTTGTGATGATATATTCTGGATTTACTGGTTTGTCATGGTTGTATATTTCAAGCAAGGTATAAAAGGCTGCTTGGATTTTGTAGTGGGGAAGTTTGTGGTTAAAGAATTCAACTAAATCATAGTGTTCTTTAAGCTCATTGATCAAATTATACTTCTGTTTACGAATTAATCTTCTATTAAGAGTTTTAGAAGATTCAACTAAAGTATTAATTATAATATCGGCTTTAGTTTCTGTTAAACTAGTCTTATTTAGTAGGGTCTCATAAAGCTTGTACTCTTTCCCTAACTCAGTTTTAACAAAGTATTTTTTAAGAAGACTTTTAACGGGAGAATCTTTACCTTCTAAAGTATCAGAGGTAATTTGTCTTACCAAAAGTTCAAATAGTATTCCCGTATTTTTGTACTTGGAATGTTTAATTTTCATTCTTTCGTAATGTTATTTATTTATAAATATATAAAAAGGTATTACTCACGTATTTGATCTTCATCTAATAATGATCCTTTTCCTTCACTTGATTCAAATACTAATTTTTTTGAATTTATAGGCATTTTTTCAAGCATTGTTTTTTCTTTAAGAGATAATGGAGATCCACCTTTATATTGGGGTTTTATTGAATCGGATGAATCATTATCTTTTTTCATTCCAAGATTTCCTAATCTATCTTTACCAAAAGCATTATCTTGAGAATTTTTGTTGGTTACTTTTTCAACAGGTCTGCCCAATGGTTTTTTCTCATCAGTATCATACCCATCGGGAACATTACCAGGACTAGAGTACATTCTTTCTTTACCATATAACGTAGCTAAATCGTGTGGAGTACCATATGATTTACCAGTTTCCAATGGATCGTTTCCTTCATTTTCTATCTGAGTTAATCTGAATCTACGTTTGGCATCTTCTCTGATTAGGTCTCTATATTCATCATACTGGTCTTCGCTTAAATGGAATATGTTATCATATATCCAATCAGTAGGGAATAGTTTTTGTTCTACCATTTGGCTAGCTAGGTCCATTTTTTCTTTCATTAAAGCTATTCTTTCTTGATCATATATGATTGAAGGAGTAGTTAAAGAAAGTTCAAAGTTTGAAAGATTTTCATCTTTATAACCTTGAGCATATAAATGGACAAGAGCTATTTTATTAAGTTCAGATACTATAATTCTTTGGATACGTTCTATAGTACGAGCAAATCTAATATCTTCAGCAGCTAATGTAGCTTTACCTGTTAAATCTTTCTCATAACCCAAAAAGGCTTTTGGTATTTTAAGTGCAGCAAATAGTTTATCTCTTAAATATTCTACATCTTGTATTCCATCGTATTGTAAACCTCCTAAGGTATCAATTTGGGTTGCTTGATCATTGCCCCTAACTGGGATATAAAAGTCCTCTAGAAGATTTTGCATGTTGTATCTCAAATTGTAATCTCCAGTTTGTTGGTCAATGTAAGGGGTACGTTTCATTTTAGAGATAGTCTTTTGCATGAAGTTTTCTACTTCAGCAGGAGCTATATTACCAACATTAATTTTAAAGATACGTTTCTCTGGTGCTCTTACTATTCTATGAATTAACATAGCATCTTCCATTAGGGTATACTGTTTAAACAGTTTTCGAGCAGGTTCTATATAACTTCTTCCATATGGTAAAAAGTTTGTATCTGTTAATAAACGGAAATGAGCCATTTCATAGTTATCAAACAATATAGAATTAGCTTGATTGGCAGAATTAGGAACATCATAGTAGCCATAACTAGAGGCAGATACTCCATCAGGATCAAATCTAAATCTTACAGATGCTGGGTTTTCTCTATCATATCCTTCTTGTCTCTCAATATGGTATGCAGTATAAGGGATAATATTATATACCCCAAATTTTTCAGCGATTTCTAGTTTAAGAAAGAAATCACCGTATTTACACATATTACGAACCCAAGGCCAAAGATTAAATTCTATATTTAAAACATCATAAAAGAGATTATATAATATTTTTTGTATATTTTCATCTGTTGATCTAATAGATAATACCTCACCCATATCATTTTTAAGAGTAGATTCATCCGCTAAAATGTCAAGTGCTGATGCAATAATAGCATCTGTATCCATAGCATCATATTCTGAGTAAAGTTGTGGGCGAAGGGTTTGGTAATTAAATGAATTTTGATATCCATAAAGAGAGGTACTAGAATTAGTATATAAACGGTTATACCTATCTATTAATGAGTTAGTTTGAAATTCCCCCGATTGTTGGATGGTATTTACATCTAGTACTTTTAATTGGTCTCCTCCAGTATTTCTAATGATAACATCTGTAGAGAATAAACGTTGCAATCGTGAAAATAAGCCTTTATCTGCCATTTATTTAATTTATATAGTTATAAATATTAGAGTAACCATCTAATATCTTCTTTTCCATTAGAATATGGATTATCCATTTTCCAAGGATTATCTTGTGTATTAGCTGAATATCCTCCAAAATATGGGGTATTTGTTGAAGTGGTACTATTTAACATGCTTTTATACATATCTTCACCATATTTATTAAATTGTAGAGCAGTTGATCTAACATATTGCCCCATTGCAAAAGACATAACTAAATCATCATTATATCCTGATTGGGCTTCTGCTCTACCATTCTTCCAAACAAAAGTTTTCATTTCAGAAAGTAGTCTCCTAGACTGGAATATTACTCCTTTGTCGGAAATAGATTCTTGGAATTTATTAATACAAATTGGTCTAGTTCTGGTGTTCATTGTAAAACCAGGGGTCATTTTAGATATGTCAGAATATTCATTAAAATATGAATCAGCTTTAATTTCTCCACTTTTTGGTGAATGGTAAAAATTTTGATAACCTCTTTCCAATATAGTTTGTATTGTAGACCACCCAATGCTTGCATTTTCAACCACTAATAAAGCATTATTATATTCCGTTGATATTCCTACCAATAAATGACCAAACTCTTTTGTTCCTATCTGTCCTTTATATTCTCCAACCTGAGTGTTATTTTCAACATCCATCACATGGAATGCTGAAAAATCTTTACTATCTCCTCGAGCAACATCTGCTAACACCATATAATTGCGAGAATAATCTGCAGGTTCCCATATCCATAAGTTACGGTCAGCTCCTCGCTTTTCCAAGGGATCTTTAACATAAGTTTTCTCATAGAATTCCATGAATTCATTATAAAAAACCGTATCTCCTGAGGTGTTAAAGTCACAATCACATTCTTGAGCAGCTAATCTAGGATCACCCAAAAGAACATCTTGTTTATCTCTCCAAGATTGATCTCTTTCTGGGTGAACTTGCCATGGTAATTTAATTGGGAGGAATTCACTATCCAAGGAATTTTCAGCAGTTTCCCACATTTGGTGGAACCAATTACCAGTACCATAGGGAGTGGATAACACTATAGCTCCACCACCCGTTGCTAACGTTTGTTGAGCTGAGGCCCATGTTTCTGCAATATTTTCAATAAAAGCAGCCTCATCAACTATTAGCAATGATACTGCTTCTGATCGTGCGGCATCTGGGCTAGATGATTTGGCTTGTATCTTAGATCCGTTTTTAAGTTTTAAAGAAAGTTTATTATTTTCTTCGTGTCCTATCTTTAACCAAGATGGAAGATTTTCATACATAAATTGTACCTTGGAAACTAGATTACGTGCAGTTGCTTGAGTAGTAGCTAAAGCAAGTACGTTTTTATTTTCATAAAAGACCATCAACCATAAAGCATGGCCAGCAGCAAGAGTGGATATTCCTAATTGTCTTGATTTTAAAATTATACTATATGGGTTATCTTGAAATAGTTTTAAGACTTTTTCCTGGAAGGGGTATAAGTGGAATTGGATTCTTCCTCTTTGGGGGTGTTGGATGTAACAATATTTTTTCATAAAGTATACAGGGTTTGTTGCACACTTTATGTATTCTTCTCTTAATATTTGTTTTATATCTTGACTCATATTATATTAATACTATTAACAAAGCTAAAGTACCCAAAAATCCCCCACCTAAAATTTTAGCAGTAGTTTTCAGATTTTTGTTTTTACGAGTTAAAGAAGAATTTTTATCTTTTAATTCGTTTACTTCTTTACTATGTAATAAATCTTTTTTAGTAAGAATATCAATTTGAGATATATAGTTTTTTTCTTTAGTTTCTAAAGTAGAAATTATACTATCTTGAAGTATAAACTTAGAGTTAAAAACATTAAGAATTTTTTGAGTTTCATGAAGTTCAGCTTCTAAAGAATCTTTTTGGATAAGCTCAATAGAAATCTTTTTAGCTACTTCATAGGGAAAACATACTTTATTTGTATCGATTTGTGATAAAATCGTAAATTTCAGTAGGAGAAGCGTTATTAATATCCCGTATTTTTTTACCATAATAGTTTCGTATTTTTGTTATATTTTGATTTAAGGAATCTATTTTATGGTTATATACTACAAGACTATCTTTATACATTTTAAGCTTATGGTTAAGAATAATCTGATCTTGTTTTAAATGTTTTAATTCTATATTTAAGCTATCTATCTGTTTTTGATATAGAGAAATATTATGAGGGGTAGGGTCTTTCCTATATAAAGAAAGAGCCAACCCCAGTAATAATATTCCTATAACTCCTAAAAGGATTAATTTAGTCTTATCTAATGTTATAACCTTTTTCATACATTTTGTTAGGCTTCAACCTCTCTTCCAGCAGCACGCTTAAGATCATCAATCATTGCCTTTGAAAGTTTATATTCTTCTTTTGCTTTCTTTAAATAAGCATCTACTTTTGGTTTGTCGTCTTTATATTTTTTAATAAACTTTAGACCCAAATTGAATTTTTCTTTCTTTTCTTCGGGTGTTGACGCTAATTCTTTTGCTGTTTCATCTTTACCCATAGATTTTACAGCCTCTTTATCTTCATCATCCATCCCTGACATTTTTTCAGCGGGGCGGCCTCGTTTGCCTGTAGTAGGTTTTTTAGGTTCTTTGTTTGGATCTGCTTTTCGTCCACGTTGTCCAACTTCTCTTTCTCCTTTAGTTAAAGCAATAAATTTATTAAGTTGGTTATCATATAGAGTATCCCCTTCAAGAGCATCCTCTACACTTTTATCAGCTTTAATTTTTTTCTTTAAAGGCAATCCTTCTAAATCAGGATTGTCTTTTATTACTTTTTCAATTGCGGATTTAAGGTCTCCAGAAATTTTGGCCATTTCGTTTAGATCCATTTCAGAAAGAACATTATGGATTTCTTCACGTATAATTTCTAATAAGTAAGATTTTTTCATGAAATATTTTTTATTATAAATATGGGTGAAATATAGAAGAAATTACTTTTTCCACACGTTCTTCTGTTGATCCAGAAATTTCATAATAGTTTTTTATTTTATGTTTGTTATATTCTAATATATCTCTAATCTCTCTATCAATCTTTTTTCTATATTTTAGATCTGTTTCTCTTACCCCATTATCTTCAACTTCGATTCCTAGTGGGGATATATAAAATATATAGTCATAGTCTTTAATAAAATTAGCAGCTAATTCATAATATGTGTCTGCGTGTCTTATAGGAATAGATTGAGCAGCATTTGTAAAAGCCATAACATCAATCACGGTTCTATCTGTGATGATTTTTGGTTGTAGAAGTTCACTACAACGTTCTGCTAAGAATATTACTTGACCTTTTAGAGTTGAATCAGTATTAAGGGGAATACCCAAATCTCTTAAATATTTAGATCTTTCTGTTGTAAAGACATAATCTTTAAATTCAGGCTGTTCCTTAAGAGCGTTTACTAGAGTAGTTTTTCCAACACTCATAGTACCACAAAATCCTATTTTCATTGTATCTGTTTATAATAATTATCTGATTCTAATATTTCATTTAAAAATGCTTCAACAACATATATTCCTTGTGCACCACTAACTGTAATGCCTCGAGCGCTTAAAGCATCACCTACGAAATGTACGTTAGGGAATTTAGTTAAACTAAGATCTTTATAATTTACTAAGGGTTCAGGGGAAAGATATTTTACCTCAGGCATATAAATACCCCAATCATTCTCTAATGTTGGGAATACTTTTTTCATATCTTCAATAAAATCTTCA
>Ga0208161_1000717_pt1 | contig 18367 bp, 26 predicted proteins | sample CB_VirMetaG_3_FD_184538 | JGI IMG/M metagenome (GOLD analysis project Ga0208161, IMG submission 184538) | Freshwater to marine saline gradient viral communities from Chesapeake Bay - CB_1508_1S Viral MetaG (SPAdes) (version 4) | ecosystem: Environmental > Aquatic > Marine > Coastal | place: USA...
TTGCGGGATATTTCCCGCGCTGAACGCCACAGCAACGGCTTGGTTTGTTGTTTCGAGAACGGTCGCCGCTGTTGCAAATCCCTCTGCGACAAATATCGTTTGGTCTGGATCACCGAGCATCCAGAAACAGCCCTTAACCGCGCCTCCTGGGTGGAACTGCTTTTCGCCGCTTTCTTCTATGTATTGCACGCTCGACAGGTTGCCAGCGGCATCGAACATAGGGGCCATGATCCGCCCGTCACCAGTAATGCGAGCGCCATGCGGATCGACGCCCTTGCGCTTGAGATACGGGTGATCCGGCGATGCCGCCCCGGCGTTTTCCCATATCATGCCAACGGTGGAAGCTGCGCGTTCATTCTTTTGCTTCTTTTCCGCCTCGCGTGCGGCCTTCGCCTCTGCGGTGCGTCGGCTAATCGCCATCTGCTCTGCCGCCGTCAATTCACGGCCAACATCGGCGCGGAAGTTATTGTGAACGCCATCTCGCCAACAACCAAAGACGCCAGCAGGCACGCCATCTGAAAAGACCACATAATATCCGCTGTCGTCTTTCTTGCGGCCCTTGGTGCTAAATCGGTGCAATTGCCCGTCGATCTTAATATCCGCAGGCGGCTCAATGCCTGCCGATCTCATGGCGTCGGCAAGCTGAACTTCAACCGGCTCGACGCTTTCCGGCTTTGCCGAATATGCGCCGCCAAAAATGTGTGTGATGTCTGTCATGTTTCTCTCTCTGCAAAAAACCGCCGCCACGCATATGATCGTAACCAGCTAACCGCCGTATAAAGCGTGGTGATTTCAAGCGCCTCGTGCGGCTTGTAAGCATACCCCCAAAGCGGCAAAACATAAAATGTTAGAAGCCACGCCACTATCATCCCTGATCCGATGTTTAGCGTGGTTTCAATTATTGAATGCTTTTTTGCCTGACTCATGCTGCCTTCAACTCGCCGTTCGTCAAACGCTCGATTTCAAACTGGCGCAGCTTGGGCGGATGCTCGCCCCAGCGATATATCGGATGCGGCCAGATGCCAAGCGCCTCTGCAAGTTTCTTAATCCCGCCGAAATGGTCAATTGCTTCCTTGGTGGTCATTTTTTGATGCCTTTCATTTTAGATGTTGCATTGTGCGTAAACACATATTATAAAATTTCACAACGCGCAACCCGCAATCCCGCGAACCGCGCAAGAACAGGAGATAGCCAAGATGGCAATCAACCTTTCATTAACAACGACGCTTGCGACCAACGGCGTCAAAATTCTGACCTACGGGGGCGCAGGCGTTGGAAAGACAACGCTGATCCCGACGCTTCCGAACCCGGTTATCCTTTCGGCAGAGGGCGGCTTGCTTTCGATTAAAGATGCCGATCTTCCTTATATCGAAATCAGCACGATGGAAGAACTCCGCGAGGCTTATAGCTGGCTCAAAAACAGCGACGAGGCCAAGCAGTTCGAGAGCGTAGCCATCGACAGCATCAGCGAAATCGCCGAGGTCTGCCTGGGCCATGAAAAGGCAAAAGCAAAAGACCCGCGCCAAGCCTATGGTGAAATGCAGACCACGATGGCCGAGGCCATCCGCTCGTTTCGCGATTTGCCGGCACGTCATGTTTACATGACCGCCAAGCTGGAAAAGGCGCAGGACGAAATGGGCAGGATGCTTTACAGCCCGTCGATGCCTGGGGCCAAGACCGGCCAAGCCCTTCCGTATTTCTTTGACATCGTTTCCGCGCTCCGCATGGAGAAGGACGCCGAAGGCGTGGTGCAGCGTGCGTTAATGTTGGAAACGGACGGCCTTTGGCAGGCCAAGGATCGCAGCGGGAAACTTGACGCCTGGGAATCGCCAGACCTGGGCGCAATCATTGCGAAGATTGGGGGTGCGTCGTGAGCATCGAAGAACAACTTGCAGCGCAAGGCGTAACCGACATTTACGCCGAATGGCTTGAACTCAAGCGCCTTGAAAAACTCTACCAAGATAGCAGGCGTGCATTAGAAGACAAAATGCTCGCTGACTTCAAGGTTTCCGACCAGCTTGAAGGCGTGCAAAACGAAACGCCAGACGGCTACAAAGTCAAAATCACCGGACGCATGACGCGAAAGGTAGACAGCGACAAGGTGCAGGAACTGGCAGCGGAAGCTGGCCTGACTGAACACCTCTCAACCCTTTTCCGGTGGAAGCCGGAAATTAACATGGCGGCTTGGAAAAATACCGACCCGTCAATCACCAACGCTTTGCTGCCGGGTATCGAAACCAAGCCCGGACGGCCTTCATTCACCATCGAAAAGGAGTAAACGAACATGGCATTTCTCGGACAAGAATTTAAGGTTGGAGACGTTGAGCCGTCGCAGGACTTTCAACCCCTTCCGGCGGGCTGGTATCAGGCATCGGTTGCCAACGCTGAACTCAAGCCGACCAAGGCCGGGACTGGCGAATATATCTCGCTGCGCCTGGATATTATCGGCCCGACGCACGAGGGGCGAGTGGTGTTCACCAACCTGAACATCAAAAACCCGAACCCCAAGGCAGAGGAAATCGGGCGCCAGCAACTCGACCAATTGATGCGGGCGACTGGCTTGGCTGCGGTGCAAGACACTGACCAGCTGATCGGCGGCACCTGCTCGATCAAGCTGACGGTCAGGCACGACGAGACCTACGGCGACGGCAATGAGGTGAAAGCGTTTAAAGCCATCGAGGGAAGCGCCGCGCCTTCCGCGCCGGTTGCCGTTCAAAAATCGAATGGCGTGTCAAAAGCGCCTTGGCAAAAATAAAAGGGCCAGCGGGCGGCTAACAACCGCCCGTTAGGCTGGCGCATCGTAGATGGGGCCATGCCCCATCGAGACTTGCAAGCGCGGTGCGCCAACCTAACGCCAGCTGATAGGAGATAAAAATGACAGCGATACCACCACGCACCGAAAACCTGATCGACAAAATCGACGCCGCCCATGAGGCCGCTCAAGAAAGGCCGCGCCCGCATTTCGGCGCGTCCCAGGCTGGACACAAATGCGACAGGTGGCTGTGGCTCAGTTTCCGCTGGGCTGTGCAGCCGGAGTTTCCTGGTCGCATCTTGCGACTGTTCCGGCGCGGGCACCATGAGGAGGATTGGATCGTTGACGATCTGAGGGCCGCAGGCGTAAAGATTACGCACACAGGCGACAGGCAGCACACAATTGAGTTTGGTTGCCATATCGGCGGCAGCGTTGACGGGATTATCGAAAGTGGTGTGCCGGAAGCGCCAAAGAAGCGGCACATTGCGGAGTTCAAGACGCACGCGCTCAAATCGTTCACCGACCTAAAGGCTAATGGCGTTGAGAAGTCCAAACCAGTGCATTACTGGCAAATGCAGCTTTATATGCTTGGCACTGGCATCGACCGCGCCTTATATGTGGCCGTCTGCAAGAACGATGACGAACTCTACATGGAGCGCGTCAGGTTCGACAAGGCCAGCGCAGAGGCGCTTCTGGAGCGGTGCAAGGGCATCGTGCAGGCCGACAGGATGCCCGACCCGATCAGCACCGATCCAAGCTGGTATGAGTGTAAATTCTGTGACGCGCACGAGTTTTGCCATGACACAAGGCTGACCAAGCACGTGAATTGCCGGACCTGCGCTCATGCGACGGCAGAGGAAAGCGGCGAGTGGTCATGCGCTAGACACGAAAGCACAGGCATCCCGGTAGACTTTCAATATGAAGGGTGTTCTTGCCATGTGCTGCACCCTGACTTGGTGCCTTGGGAAATGGGCGAGAACGGACGAAGCGACGAAGCCGTTTATATTATCAACGGCAAGCCGATTCGCAACGGCGACCCAGGCGAACACGTTTATGCGTCCAGCGAAATTATCGCCAACCCTGATGCGCTCGGGCATGAAATGGTCGAGGAAGTGCGGCGCACGTTCCCAGGGGCGAAGATTGTGGAGAGCATTGAGGAGACTTTTTGATGCTCCGTGATTATCAGACACGGGCCATCAACCAGCTTTACGATTGGATGCGAACTAACAGCGGCCACCCGTGCTTGGTGCTGCCAACGGGGTCCGGCAAGAGCCATATTGTTGCGGCGCTGTGCAAGGATGCCTTGCAGAACTGGCCGGAAACCCAAATCCTTATGCTCACGCACGTCAAGGAGTTGATCGAGCAGAACGCCGAGAAGATGCGCCTACATTGGCCTAACGCGCCGCTGGGCATCTATTCGGCGGGGCTGGGGTCAAAGCGCCTGGACGCCATTACCTTCGCTGGCATCCAATCGGTGCGGAATAAGTCGGAACTGATCGGCCATGTCGATTTGGTGATTATTGACGAGTGCCACCTTGTCTCGCACAAGCAGGAGGGTGGCTACCGGACGCTGATTGATGAATTGACACAGATCAACCCAACGCTGCGTGTCATAGGTTTGACCGCTTCGCCATATCGACTTGGACACGGGCTTATCACAGACGCCCCTGCGCTATTCGACGGCTTGATTGAGCCGACCAGCATTGAGGAACTTATTTACAAGGGCCATCTCGCCCCGCTGCATTCCAAGATCACAACAGCGAAAATTTCCGCTGACGGCGTTCACAAGCGCGGCGGCGAATATATCGAGAGCGAGTTGCAAGCCGCCGTCAATAAGAAAGAAATAAACGGGCCGGTGGCTGACGAGATTATAGAGCAAGCTGGTGACAGAAAGTCTTGGCTCATATTTTGCGTCGGCGTCGATCACAGCTACAACATACGCAACGAACTGCGGGCCAGGGGTATCGCTGCCGAGACAATCACCGGCAAGACGCCAAAGGTGGAACGTGCGGAAATTATCGCCGCTTTCAAGGCTGGCGAAGTCACCGCGCTAACAAACGCAAACGTCCTAACAACAGGCTTTGACCACCCTGACACCGACCTCATTGCGTTCCTGCGGCCCACCATGTCGCCAAGTTTATATGTGCAAATGGCGGGGCGCGGAATGCGACCCAAGAGCCACATTGACCATTGCAAGGTTCTAGACTTTGCCGGTGTCGTGCAGACGCATGGCCCGATCACCAATATTGACCCAGGCAGGAAAGCGGGTGAGAACGGCGAAGCTCCTGTTAGGGTTTGTCCTGAGTGCGATAGCCTTGTCCACATTAGCGCCAAGGTTTGTGATTGCTGCGGCTATGTTTTCCCGCCGCCAAAGCCAAAGCCAGTGACGCTTTACGGCCAGGATATTATGGGCATGGACGGCGAGGAAATGAATGTGTCAAATGTTCAGTGGCGTATTCACACAAGCCAAAGCAGCGGCAAGCAAATGCTCAAAGCTACCTATTACGGCGAGGCGCTTTCCGATCCTATGATCCACGAATATTTCACCATACTGCATGAAGGATACGCCGGTCAGAAGGCGATTAGGAACCTTGGGGAATACGCTCAAAACTCAGGCGTGCAGTTGGCAGACGCGCCAGACTTCTACGGCTTGCCGGACGTGCTAAACGAGGGCAACGCGCCGGTGCGGATCAAATATCAGAAAGATGGCAAATTTTATCGTGTGCTTGAAAGGAGGTGGCATGAAGACCGAACATGAAGAACAGCGCGACCTAATTTGCTGGTTTCGCCAGACATATCGCGGCGTCAGGATTTATGCCATTCCGAACGGCGGACAGCGAAACAGGATTGTCGCCGCTAGGCTCAAAGCAGAAGGCGTCCTGGCTGGCGTTTCCGATCTTCATGTCCCTGCTTGGAATTTATGGATTGAAATGAAGCGAGCGCACGGCGGCAAGCTGTCGCCGCTTCAAAGGCGATGGGGCGATTACGTTGAAAGCATCGGCCACACATTTATTGTCGGCAACGGGTTCGAGGATGCGAGGGATAAAATAATTAAACTTAGGTGTTGACATTAGAGTTAAGGTGTGCGATTATAATGGCACAAGGAAACAACAGACCAACACAGGAGACAGACAATGACGAACCGAGCCAAACCGACCCGCGAAGAAGTACAGGCCATCCTCCGCAAGCAGGCGGAGCAGCAAAAGGAAGCAGCGCAGCGCCCTTTCTACACCATCGCCGGATACGACAAAATGATGGGCGAGGCTTACTCCGAGAAAAAAGCCTACGCCACCCGCGAAGCAGCACAGGCTGCGTGCCGGTCGAACGAATGGACTGAAGAATGGACGTTCAGCCACGAAGTCTTCTGGATGGACAACTCCACTGACCGCATCTTCAAGAACACGAAGACAGGCGAGGAGCGGAAGCGCCCTGGAATGTTCGCCCACGGCGACCTCTGCTAACCCCAGCCCCATCGCGCCACCAAGCGCCGCAAGCCCCGACCTAGCGCGGGGCTTCAGCGGTAGTAGAAACTCAATTACATTGTAACCTATTGAAAACAAACAAAACTTTTTTTGAAAAAAAATATTTAATGTTTTCAATAGGTTACAGTTAAAACATTGATTTTAAACAAATCTTTTTTGTTGTCTTTTTAATCGAAACGAGATAAGATGTATATATGATGAAAAGGAGAAAACACATGGATTACGTCGAAAACTGCTTCTTCGAAAAGGAATGCCTCGCTGCTGTCAAAGGCATTTTGAGCGATCCCTACTGGGCTGGTGGTTCGTTGTTTGGTGTTGGCACCGCCGACGACGCTATCAACGCCCAAGTCAAACTCTTGACGCTGGGTTATGAGATGCAGGTTCAGGTCACCCGCCAGGTTGAACTGGGCGCCTTTACCGCCGAATACGGTTTTGACTTCGTCTAAAAACAAAGGAGACACTTATGAGCAATGATTATTTTTCGATTGGATATGAGTCTGAGGCTTCCTGGGGCAATTCCCGCCAGTCGCAGGTGATTCTTCCCATCCCTGAGAACAAGCGTGAGATACCCTGTGATGGTTGCTCCCATGCTGCTAAGTGCGAAGATGGGTTCCTGGAGTGCTCTGCCTTCCGTAACTGGGCTTCGACTGGCGACTATAAGAATTCAGACGTTCAGCGGTATATCCGCGCCGCGAAATAAATTTTAACGAAGGGGATTACTGGAGCCTTCGGGTTAGGGTTAAGAGCCACTGAAAATCCCCTTTTGTTAAAAAAACACTTGATTTATTTCTGAATATAAGTTAAAATGTATATATGATGAGAAAAGGAGATATATCATGATTTACAACTATACCGACCATATGGAAATCCCTTCCACGATTTCTGGCTACCTGATGACCGTCGCTGATATCGACAACATCGCTCAGATTTCTCTGGAAGATATTAACAGCTTCCTCAACGACATGGAAGCGCAGGCTGATTACGCAGAAGCATCAAAGGATTAGTAAAGTGACTGTCGATATCTTTGTTAGGTTGAAGGGCAAAACTAACCATGGCAAGAACCGTATTCGTGAACACGGTGAGGTATGGGAAGTTTTAGATCTCCCTCCAGGCGTGACGTCAATGACGCCGGCACCTACAAAGCAATGCGTTAGGTCAAAAAAGACTGGCGAGTGGCGCTGGTTAGATGAAAAGGATTTTGAGATTATTCCTCAGTAGCTCAGTGGTAGAGCTGACGGCTGTTAACCGTCCGGTCGGTGGTTCGAGTCCATCCTGAGGAGCCAAATTTGCCGGAGTAGCACAGTGGTAGTGCAGGGCATTTGTAATGCCAAGGTCGGGAGTTCGAATCTCTCTTCCGGCACCACTAAAAAAAGATTGAAAAATCTATTTACAAATAATGTAGGATGTGGTAGTATATAAACATAATGATTAATCAATCTGTCTCTGATGAGTCCGTAGGGACGAAACCCCGAAAGGGGTCAGACAGCAGCCGACCTTGTGGTGTAGGTGTTAGCAGTGTAAAGGTTCTGAGGTTAGATATATCCGATAGGAACTCGCCGCGGCGGTCCGTGTAGGCATCCAAGGATAAACCACATTATTTTAAAACTGAAAAGGAAGTGACTTATTATGACTAAGACTGAAAAGGTACTAACTGCTCTTCGTAATGGTGAAGAGCTTACCGCAAAGCAGATTGAAGCTCGCTTTAGTGTGGGCAATGCCCGCGCTGTTATTAGCGATCTTCGTATGAAGGGTTTTGCTATTTACAGCAATCCCTCTGTCGACAGCAAGGGTACTACCCGGAACTTCTATCGCCTCGGCACTCCTTCGCGGGCTGTCGTTGCTGCTGGCTATCGCGCCCTAGCGGCTGCTTAATAATATTTGGGGCGAGGGATTCATCATTCTCCTTACATCTCCTTACCCTCGCCCCAATATTTTTCTTAAAAGGAGATAAACGATTATAAATAATTTTGAGAATGCCATAATGGGTTCTCAAAATTTTAACTTTGCTTTAATAGGAGGTTACTACTATGGTTAGTTTCACAAACGCTGATATCCGTAAATTTGATCCATTCTTTGTGGGTGTTGACCGTCTCTGGCGTCATATGGACGACTTGAATCGCATGGCAGCAACACCAGTATCTAATTTTCCACCATACAATATCCGTAAGGAAAGCGACGACGATTATTCAATCGAGATGGCAGTCGCTGGTTTTACTGAGAAAGATATTGATGTGACACTTGAAGATCGTAAACTCACAGTCACAGGAAAGGTCGAGAATGAAGAAGAAGGAGAAAGACTTCTCCATAGAGGTATCGCAAACCGAGCATTCAAACGAGAGTTCACACTCGCCGACACTATCGAAGTGGAGGGAGCAGATCTCCAACACGGAATGCTCAAGATCACTCTCAAGAACATCGTCCCAGATAGTAAGAAGCCTAAGCAAATTCCGATCACGAGCGGAAGCAAGTTACTTGAAGGGAAGAGTGAAAAACAACTCCTAGTTGAATAATTTTAGGGGGACTTCGGTCCCCCTTTCTATTTACTTTTGATGAATTTGATAGTAATATATAGAGCATGAGTGACTTTTATACAAACGTAACACGATATGGTAACCAAATCTTATACGTTGGTTATGAAAATGGTCATCGGGTAAAACACGCAATAAAGTTTACCCCAACTCTTTTCATACCAACTAGAAACGAAACCAAATATCGTACACTGGATGGAGTTTCTGTTGCTCCATACAAACCTGGTACAATGCGAGAGTGTAAAGATTTCATTGAACGAAACTCCGCAGACAACTTTCAAATCTATGGTAATCTAGATTATGTTTCACAATTCATCAACAAGAAATTTCCGGATGGTTGTGAATTTGATCGTAATGAACTGAATGTCACTTTCATCGACATCGAGGTTGAGTCTGATCAGGGATTCCCTCACCCAAAAGACGCAGCGTTTCCAATTACCGCAATCACTCTGAAGAACAACGTCGATCATGTGTATCACACATGGGGAGTGGGTGAATATGATACTTCAAAATGTATCGTTGATGTCAAAGTAGATTATGTTCAATGCAAGGATGAATATAACCTTCTACAAAAATTTCTAAAGTTTTGGCAACTCAATTGTCCAGATATTCTCAGTGGTTGGAATTCAGAGTTCTTTGATTTGCCATATCTTATTAATCGAGTATCCAAGCTATTTGGTGAAGAGGAGACAACCAAATTCTCTATTCATCGCATTGCTCCATCCAGTAGAGAGGATAGGTATACTAAAGAAATCTTTTATGATGTATCTGGTCTTTCTCATCTTGATTATATCAGACTGTTTAAAAAGTTTGGATACACCTATGGAACGCAAGAGTCATATTCTTTAAACAATATTGCCAGCGTAGTCCTCGATGAGAAAAAAATCGACTACTCTGAGTTTACGACTTTAAATGAATTATATTTAAAAGATTATCAAAAGTTCATTGACTATAATATCAAAGACGTTCAGTTAGTTGAGCGACTTGATGATAAGATGGGGTTGATTTCTCTTTGTATGACTCTGGCGCATAAAGCTAACGTCAACTATGAGGTTGCGTTTGGTTCAACTAAGATTTGGGATACCTTCATCTATAATATTCTTGTCAAACAGAATATCGTTCTTTCCCCGCAAAAACCAGTCGTCAATGATCGTCGCATTGAAGGCGCGTTTGTAAAAGAACCAAAGAAGGGGATGCATAATTGGGTCGTGTCATTTGATTTGAATTCGCTGTATCCTCACTTAATCATGCAGTATAACATGTCGCCTGAAACAATTATGCCTGGTGTCGTTCATGGCGCAAATGTTGACTCCATGCTTGCTCAGCAAAAATTGGACATTCCGGATGGAGCTTGTGTTGCTGCTACAGGTCAAATCTTTTCAAATCAGAAACAAGGTATCTTTCCTCGTATTGTTGATGAAATGTATGCTGAACGAGCAGATATAAAGAAACGTGCTCTTGATGCAAAACAACAACTCGAAAATCTAGACAAATCCAATAAGTTGAAGAAGTTTGAACTTGAAAAACGCATCACTCAATATGATAATGAGCAGATGGCGATTAAGATCCTTATGAACTCACTCTATGGTGCACTTAGCAACACTTACTTTCGCTACTATGATATTCGTATGGCTGAAGCGATTACCATCTCAGGTCAGCTCTCTATTCGTTGGGCTGAGAGAACAGTCAATGAATATCTGAGAAAAATTCTTGGCACCAAGAAAGATTATGTTCTTGCGATTGACACTGATAGTCTTTATGTAAACATGGGAGACTTCGTAAAGAAAACGATTGGTGAATCTAATAACAACGAAAAAATATCTGAATTCATTGATAAGGTTGCTGAACAAAAATTTGAACCACTGCTTGAAAAATCATATGAAGAACTTCGTAAGTATACTCATGCGTTTGAGCAGCGTATGTTTATGAAGCGCGAGATTATTGCCAGTAAAATGATTATCACTGGCAAGAAAAGATATATTGCTAACGTGCTGAACAGCGAGGGTGTACAGTATGCGAAACCTAAGATTAAGATTACAGGTATCGAATCCGTTCGTTCATCTACTCCGCTAGTTTGCCGTAAACTAATTGAAAAAACATTGTTCATCATTATCAATGATGATGAGGAATCAGTTCAGAAATTTATTGAAGATGCCAGGGTTGCGTTTCAAAAACTAGCAGTTGAAGACGTTGCCTTTCCTCGTGGTGTCTCTGATATTGAAAAATATATAGATAAAAAAAACCTAGATGGATATAAAAAAGGAACACCGATTCACGTTCGCGCAGCGATTCTGTACAACAAAGCAATAATAAATAATAAACTAGAAAAAAAGTATCGGTCTATACAAAACGGTGATAAGATTAAATTTTCATATTTGAAAACACCAAACCCTGTAATGGAAAATGTGTTTGCGTTTCCTGATGTTTTGCCAATTGAGTTTGATTTGAAAAAATATATTGACTACAATATGCAGTTTGATAAATCTTATGTTGAACCTATCAAACACATACTTGATGCTATCGGCTGGTCTGTAGAAAAACAAAATACGTTAGAGGACTTCTTTTCATGACAGAGATTCCTGCAGAATATGCAAACTTAGACTTTGGTTTTAGTGCAGTTGATGAAGCTACGTTTCAAGCAAATCAAGATACAGCTGAATCAACCCCACCATCTATTGATGAGAATGATTTAACCAGAGTTGTACTCAATGCTTTGGCACCACTCGAAGATAAGCTCGATGTTCTTTTGACAAGAAGAAATATCGAAGAGTCTGACGATGTGCAAGTTGCCATCGCACAAGCACAGGAAGAAATAAAAGGTAAAGTAACAGAGCTTGAAAAATTAGTAATGCCTCTGCTCGTTAACCTACTTAAAACTTCCGATAAAGAATACATCTATTGGCCAGACAGGGCATCAAAGGTACAAGCTACAATCGATAAGGTTCTAGCAATTACCAGAGGCTAAAATGTTTTTTGCAATTTTAACTCTTATTACAGCCATTGGCATATCAGTCGTTGCCGCATGGTACTCAATAGTTGGTCTGATGGCAATTTTCGCTGCCGCAGCCATTCCCATTGCTATCATGGGTGGAGTGCTTGAGGTTGGTAAACTCGTTACAGCTTCTTGGTTGTATCGAAACTGGAAAACATCAAATAAAGTTTTAAGAACATATTTGACTACGGCAGTGGTAGTGTTAATGTTTGTTACATCAATGGGAATTTTTGGTTACTTATCCAAAGCTCATATTGATCAGACGTTGGTTGGGGGAGATAATACTTTAGAAATTCAATCACTTGATCAACAGATCGAACAAGAGCAGAGGGTAATAGATGATACGAAGAAAGTTATTGCGCAACTCGATTCAGCGGTCGAGACGCTCACTAAGTTCAGTAGGATTAGTGGACCAAACGGCGCAATCGCCGTGCGCCAGAAACAGACTATGGAAAGAGAGTCACTCAATAACATCATTTCTGAATCTAGCAAAAAAATTAAATCAATTAGAGACTCAAAGAAAGAGCTAACGAAACAGCAGTTAAAAGTTGAAGCTGAAGTAGGTCCTATCAAATACATTGCAGCTCTATTCGTAAAAGATCCAAAGAACATTTTAGAGGATGCTGTTCGTTGGGTTATCATTACGATTATCTTTGTATTTGATCCATTAGCGATTGGATTACTCATTGCCGCAAATTCTTCTTTGAATAAACCAAAACCTATACAGAAAGCAGTCAATGTATCAGATGATTGGAAAGAAGTAGATGTCGAGACGGAGGATGAGTTTACTTTTAAAATTCCAGATGAGATAGTTCAATCTCCAGAAAATACAGTAGAGATTGCTGAAAACTATATGTACGGTGACCTAGAAACTCCGGTTGTTCGAACAGACCAAAATCCATTGATGAGCGAATGGAAAGAACCACTTTACAATGATAGAGATTTCAAAAAAAGAGAAGAACAAAATCAAGATGCGTTTAAACAAAGTGGTGCATACGGTCCAACAAAATTATAATATCTATTTACTTTTATATAATTTTATTATATAATGCTTTAACACTTGGTTTAACAATAGAGGAATGCGATGACTGATTTTTTTCGTAATATCGTAAAAGAGTTAAATGACGACAATACACATATCGCAGCTGATGGATTGGGTTCAAGTGAGTTTAGCGGTACTATTGATACCGGTTCTTACATTTTTAATGCCCTGCTTTCTGGGTCTATTCATGGCGGTGCCCCAAATAATAAAGTACTTGCTCTCGCTGGTGAGAGTTCTACAGGAAAGACGTTCTTTGCTTTGGGTATTGTTAAGCGTTTCCTTGACGATAATCCCAATGGTGCTGTTTTCTATTTTGATACTGAAGCAGCTGTTACAAAGTCCATGATGGAGGAACGAGGCATCGACTCTAATCGAGTGATCGTCTCTGAACCAGATACAATTCAAAAGTTTCGCCATACATCTATTCAGATTCTGGATAACTATGCAAAGACTCCAGAAGATAGTCGCCCTCCAATGATGATGGTACTCGACTCTCTTGGTCAGTTATCAACAACAAAAGAAGTTGAAGATACCACAGAAGGTAAAGAGACTCGTGATATGACAAAGGCTCAGTTAATTAAAGCCACATTCAGAGTTCTCAATCTAAAACTTGCTAAGGTCAACGTACCGCTTTTAATCACGAACCATGTTTATGACGTTATCGGCGCTTATATTCCAACAAAAGAGATGGGTGGTGGTTCTGGTCTCAAGTATACTGCATCTCAGATCGTTTTCTTATCAAAAAAGAAAGATAAAGATGGTAAGCATGTTGTAGGTAATATCATTCGTTGCCGACTGATTAAGTCTCGGTTTACAAAAGAGAACAAAGACGTTGAAGTCAAGTTGAGTTATGATAGTGGGTTAGACCGATACTATGGTCTACTTGAACTTGCTGAAAAGTATGACATCATTAAAAAGGTATCTACTCGCTACGAGTTACCAGATGGCTCAAAGGTATTTGGTAAAGCTATCAATGAAGATCCTGAAAAGTATTTTACTGATGACTTATTGCAACAGCTAGAAGTTGCTGCCGCTAGAGAGTTTAAGTATGGTCAATCAGGCGAATATTCTGATTATGAAGAGGCTGAAGATGAACTTGAAGAAGTATGAAGTACTCTGGGATGAGTATAAAGGTGAAGAGTTAGCTAGAATTAGATTGACTCATGACAAGTTTAATGGTATAATTTATAATTACAATACTGTAAGCGTCATTGAAGAAGGGGATGATGATGGGGGAGCAGTATTAAAATTTGATTATGATATTGTTTCTTCACCTGAAGATATAAACGTAGAATCTTTGACTGAAGAAGATCATAAAGAGTTTGAACAATTGATTGGCGATATTTTAGTTGAAATCATAACGGAGGCGATGGAGAGTGAGGATAGAACAAACAATACTGGCGAGTCTAATTTATGATGAACCTTATACAAGAAAAGTATTGCCTTTTCTAAAGAAGGAATATTTCCAAGATCAAACGGAGAAGGTTCTGTTTGTTTCTATTGAAAACTTTATTCAAAAGTACAATAATCTCCCTACAAAAGAAACATTGCAGATTGAAATTGACAAGCAATCTTCAATTCCAGAACAAGTTTATAATAATGTTGTTGAATATCTAAACAACATCTCATACGACAAAAAAGATCTACAATGGATTGTTGATAATACAGAAACCTTCTGCCAAGAGAAGGCAGTGTATAATGCTATTATGGAGAGCATATCAATTATTGATGGCAACTCCAAAGATAACAAAGGGTCTATACCAACAATTCTATCTGATGCTCTAGGCGTCTCGTTTGATAATCATATTGGTCATGACTTTTTAGAAAATGCTGATGAGCGATATGAATTCTATAATCGTAAGGAAGACAGGATTCCTTTCGACTTAGATTATTTTAATAAGATAACAAAAGGTGGTCTGCCAAACAAAACACTCAATGTGTTCTTGGCAGGAACTGGTGTTGGTAAGACTCTTGCTATGTGTCACATGGCAGCGGCTAATCTTCTATCTGGTAAAAATGTGTTGTATGTGACACTTGAAATGGCAGAGGAACGTATTGCCGAGCGTATCGATTCAAATCTACTGAATATCCCTCTTGAAGAAATTGAAGGATTCCCCAAGAAGATTTATGATGATAAAATCAATCGTTTGAGATTGAAAACCTCTGGTAAGCTAATTATTAAAGAGTATCCTACTGCTACAGTTGGCTCAGGTCATTTTCGTCACCTACTCAATGATCTGAAACAAAAAAAGAATTTTGTTCCAAACATTCTGTATGTTGATTATCTGAATATATGTACATCAACGAGATTGAAGTATGGTGCAAACGTAAACAGCTATACATATGTCAAATCCATTGCCGAAGAACTCAGAGGATTGGCTGTTGAACGAAACATTCCTATCGTCAGCGCAACACAGACAACAAGATCTGGTTTCACTAACAGTGATCCTGGTCTTGAAGATACTTCTGAGTCGTTTGCGTTACCTGCAACTGTTGACTTTATGTGCGCTTTAATTTCAAGCGATGAACTTGAACAGCTTGGTCAGATAATGGTAAAACAGTTGAAAAATAGATATAATGATCCTACAGCCAACAAAAGGTTTGTCGTTGGTGTTGATAGAGCTAGAATGCGTTTATTCAACGTCGATAACTCTGCACAGAAGGATATTGTAGACGACCGCCCAGTAATGGATAAATCTGACTTTGGTCAAAGATATGATGAAGAGGAAAACATGAAATGGATGACGAAAACAGCAGGTCGGAAAAACTTCGACATATTATTCGGTTCTTAGAATCAATGGATGAACAATCTAGAAAAGAATATCTAGCGCATTGTGAGATGGAAATACGATATTCGGATGGTTGGTCCGCTGAATATTATAGAGACTACTTGGAGGCAGCAAAATATGTATGAGATTCGTAAATCGGGTAAGACCTTTCGCGTATATGACAAAGAGAGAAAAAGGTACGTATGCAACACCAAAAGCGAAGACACTGCTAGGCTTTATGTCACCAACTATCTTTTGAATAGAGGGTTTGAGGGCGAGATTCCGGATTTCTTCCTTCGAGACAGCAAATTTGGAGTTGCTATAGACAGCCAACCGCCATGGGAAATGTAACCTATTGAAAACAAACAAAACTTTTTTTGAAAAAAAATATTGAAGGATTTCAATAGGTTGGTGGTAAGCTATTGATTTAAAACAAATCTTTTTTGTTTACTTTTTTGTCAATATAACTTATGATGTTTATATACGATGAAAAGGAGAACATCAGAATGATTCGCGTAATTGAGTTTCTTTTTCGCTTGTTTCGTTCTTTGCGTTTGGTTATTTCCTGATGGTGGTCCTATGATCACTGTCAAGGGTGGCCACAAAACCCAGAAGAAGTTCATCAAGCAAGTTGCTGATTGGGCTTCTGTTTCTGTACTTGGTCCTCGTCTAGCTCGAGTTGTTAGTGTGAATATCAACATCATACGTAATCTCGATGCTGATGGCTGGTGCATGGAAGACGAAGGAGTTTGTGGACGAGAGTTCACGATTGAAGTTCGCGCTGAGCAAACATATCCTGAGATGCTTATCACGATATGCCATGAAATGATTCACGTTCGCCAGATGGCTCGTGGTGAGTTGAAGGAAGTTGGCATCACTCGTGGTGGCAAGCATCACTATCAGGTATGGAAAGGCAAGAAAATTTCCAAAAGTCTAGCTTACGCAAAACACCCTTGGGAGACTGAAGCATACAAGTTACAAGACAAGTATGCAAAACAGTATGTCACTGAAGGTCGTTTCGTATACACCAATCAAATGATTGCCAGAGATAGAAGGATAGAAAAATGACCGAGTTTGAAGAAGAAATCCGTGAACGTGCCTTACTATGGTGGGGTGACAATACCTTTGCTCCTAAGACTGAGCAAGAGATCATAGAGCATTTCTGGGACTGGTACCTTGGTTATGAATACCGATCGCGACCGTCGTATCATTAATAATCTGTTTCGCCTAGCGCAAGACATAGAGCCGATCAAGTCCTCGAGACTTGCGGCTTGTCTTGTTTTAAAAAATAATATTATTGGATTTGGTTTCAGTCAGATGAAGTCGCATCCGTTTCAAGCAGAGTTTGCGAAGAACGAGGAAGCGATATACCTTCATGCTGAGACTGATGCTATTAAGAATGCACTGAAGCGAGTCAGTCAGGATGACGTGGCTCGCTCTACGTTGTATGTCGCTCGCGCAAAGATGCATATTGATACGAAGAAGTGGATGTATGGTCTGGCAAAACCATGCCCTGGTTGTGCTCGTGCTATCGCTACGTTTGATATACAGAATGTTGTTTACACATTAGAAGGAGATGATTATAAATATATGTAAAAATAGAGGTGGAAATGAAAACCTTCAGATCATATATAGAGGAAGAAATGCCCGCATTTACAATTACAGAGGCAACAAGAATTAGCAATACTGATGCTGCTGATGTAAATGAAATAATGTTGGGTTATCATCTTGCCGGAAACTGGAATAAATTCCAGGGATCTTCAGAAGCAAAGGCACAATATACCGCAAAGTCTCAAAAAATAGGTGAAACAGAAGCGGCTGCTCAATCAGCAAGAGCAGAAATGATGGCAAAGGAAGTTATTGCTTGGTCAAAAAAGAATGGATATACCGGTAAAGTCAAAACAGTTTGGTGGACGGCAAGACCCGGAATTTTATCCAAGGCCGTAGGCATCGATGTTGACAGCAGAAAAAACCCAACAGATGTATTAATTCAGTTCAGTGATGGTGAATTTCTAGGTGTATCGGCAAAATCTACGAAAACATCTGGCGATATCGGTTTTAAAAATCCTGGCATTGGTACCGTATCAAAAAATCTAAATATTGATTTATCGAAATTTAACGATGATGGTGTAAAAGCCATATTAAAGGAATTTCCAAAATTATCAGCCGCCTCATCAAAACGAAAGGGCGAAATTAGAGCTGATGCAAAAATCAAAAATCGTGCGGAAGAAATTGGATCAAATGTTCTAAACTCAATTAGAGATGAACTGTTAAAAAATCTGGCCAAAAAAAATGATAAGGATATAAAAGATTATCTTTTAAATGATTGGATGGATGCAAAAAGTGCCGTATATCCAAGATATGTAAAAGTTACTGGTATGAAGGGACGTGCTGTTGTTGAGGATCCAATGTCAAATACAAAAACGGCTGCACTATCATCACAAAAGGTTTCCCTTTCAAAGGTCGGGAATGATTCCATTGGAGTCATGGCTGGTAAAAAACGAATCATGAAAATGAGGGTAAAATTCGAATCACAAAAACTTGCCAGTTCGGTAAAATTCTCTGGCGATCCATGGAAATAAAATGTTAAATTTAAAACAGTTCATCACTGAAGAAAAGAACACCCACATGACTCACATCGAGGAGCTGATGTTCCTTGGTGGTGTCGATGGTACACGTCAGGCGATTAACTTCCTGCGTGACCTTCGTGATATGCTCAAGGGTAATGCTACGTCTGCTGTTGACATTACAGTCAAGTGGGATGGTGCTCCTGCTATCTTCGCTGGTGTTGATCCTGCAGACG
>Ga0208161_1000721_pt1 | contig 18321 bp, 19 predicted proteins | sample CB_VirMetaG_3_FD_184538 | JGI IMG/M metagenome (GOLD analysis project Ga0208161, IMG submission 184538) | Freshwater to marine saline gradient viral communities from Chesapeake Bay - CB_1508_1S Viral MetaG (SPAdes) (version 4) | ecosystem: Environmental > Aquatic > Marine > Coastal | place: USA...
AAAAAAAGACGGGGCACACAGACACACGAGATACCAAATCTAGAAATCCAGAATTTATATTATTTTTTCTATATGTTTTAAAAATTAAAAATTTTTAATCTGGTTTTCTATATTCTGAGATTTATATATTTTTGCGGTAATCCTAACAAAAATACTTTGTATTTTATTTTGACTTGGATTATATTAATAGAGTTAATAAAGTAGTAAAGTAATAGTAATAATAGTTTGAAACTTTAGAAAAAAATAATAATTTATTGTATGAAAGTTTCTATAATTTCTGGTTTAATCCTACTTTATTAACTTTTGGTTGGTTGGTTGGTTGGTTGGTCGGTTGGTTGGTCGGTTCGGTCGTTCGGTCGTTCGGTGGTTCGTTCCCTTTTTTATTGGTATGTGTGATTGATATTAATTTTATTTTTTAATCTAAACAATATTATATATAGTATATTATATATAATATGAGCGAACCCGTAAGAACTTGCAAAACTTGTAAAGAAGAAAAACCATTAACAGATTTTGACATTGTAAAAAATAAAAAGTTAGTTAATGAATCAAGGAGACATCATTGCGCACCTTGTATGAGAATTAAAAGAAAGGACTATTTAAAAAGATATCATAAAACAACATACATAAAAAAAGGACGCCCGAAGAAATATTCAAAGGTTAAAAAAAATGTATGTTGCCCAGAGTGTCGGCATAATTTTCTAGTATAAATATATAGTATTTTTATTTTTTGGTATTTAATTTATTTTATTTTTTGACTTAAAAAAAATTTTATATATATATAATTATATATAATATGAACAGACTTATTGAAGATAGCGAACACAAAATCAATGATGACTCATTCTCACTCAGAACTTTAAGATCATTACTTGAGAGTAAAGGATATGACAAGTCAGGCACGCCACTCGGTATAGAGGATGCAAAGATATATATGCTTAGATATTTATTTCCTTGTGAGGGTGGAGTTATTTTAAATGCTAATGGTCGTTTAGAGTTTAAATCGTGTGATACTATGAATAAAACATATTATAGCAGGATTGATAAAATATTGATGAGATGGTTTAAAACTCAAACACTCGATATTTACTCTCGGGTGTGTATTCCTGGGCGACAACTAGTATTAGATAATACAATTAATGTTGTTGGTAGATTTAAACATGATATCGATATTAAATATAAAGATATAAGGAAGAAAACGAGACAAAGAGTAGATAAAGTGATAAATTTTATTAGGGAGGTTTGGTGTTCTGATGATGAAAAACAATTAAATTATATTTTAGATTGGATCGCCACTGTATGTCAAGGTAAAAAAAATAGTTCTATTTTATACGCCAAGACAATTACAGAAGGTGTCGGCAAAAGTAGTTTATCAGACTTTTTAAAAGATTATGTTATCGGCAATAGGTTGTCTGTTCCTGGTGATTCTAGTATGCTAAAGACTGGAAATAATTATGCATTATATGGCAAAGTTTTAGTGACATTTGAGGAGCTTGCATCAACATATGCAGAATGGAATAAAATGTCAGCGGCACTTAAGGAATGGGCAACAAGTACAACAATTCAATATAACGAAAAATATATGGTTGGGTTTTCTGGTAACAACATAAATAATTATATCATTAATACCAATACAGAAGCAGTAAAAGGTGCTAATGGGCGACGATATTTTATATGCGATTTATCAACAAAATATGTCGGTGATGTTGATTATTGGACGGATTTGCACGATAATATTATGAGAGATGATGTGGGCAAGGCTTTCTTTATATTAATGAATGAACGTGATATATCAAATTATAAATCTAATGTATTTCCAGTTACAACAAAAAAGAAAGAGTATATATCTGAACTCTTAAACCCTGTACACAAATTTATAAAATTTAATTATCTATTGTGTAATAAAGAAATAAAAAAAGTATCTACAAAAGAATTATACGAAAATTACAAAACGTTTTGTTCAAATCTTGAAATTAAGATTATGACTCAACGTTCATTTAATGGCGCAATGTCAGAGTTAAACTTTAAATATAAAGTGTCTAATTCTAAAATGTTTTATAATATATCTCTTGACGATTTAAAAGATGTTGCGAGTAAAAGGAACTGGTTATCAGATATGGATGCTGACCAACTCGAAGAAAACACAATATGGGATGATGTTAAAACAGTATCTGAAAAAGCAAGTAAAAATAATTTGTTTTTTAATGCTAAACAATATGAAGATATTATAGATGCAAAAGATCGTGTGATAGAAACTAAAGATAAAGAGATAGAAGCTAAAGATAGAGAAATAGAAGAACTTAAAAAACAGTTAGCAGAATTACAAAAACCAAAGACTAAAAAAACAAAATCACCAAAGACTAAAAAAGAAAAAACACCAAAAAAACAAAATAAAATAATTATAGATCCTTCAAACTCTTTAATATCTGCTTTTGTAGATATATAATAATTTGTTATTAATTTTAATTTTTGACTTAAAAAAAACTTTATATATATAGTATATATATAATGGTAAAAAAGAAAATTACAAAAAAGACAAAAAAAGCACCTAACATTAAAAGATTTAAAATCAAAGATACTGGCACGCGTGGTACTATCAATTATGTTCAGTATTATATTGATGATTATAAGGAAGATAAGAAACGCAGTTATAAAATCCTACGTGATATAGAAAATTTCGCAAACTATAAATCACGTGGTATGAAAGATATAAAAGTTTTAAAAGGTCTCCCAACATGGGCAACCATACAATTTGACGATGGAAAATATATATCAACAAATATGATTGAGAGTGGACGTGATATGGATTTCGATATATACCAAGAATATGCACAACAAGGAAGACTACGCAAAATAGTCGGATTTAGTATTAGTTTTAGTAAACCTTCATAATTTGATATTAATTTTAATTTTTGACTTAAAACAAAATTATATATATATATATTATATATATAATGAGTAATAAATACGAGCATTACAAAGAAAAAAAGATTTATTTTTATAGGAACGAAACTGACAATAAACATATTGTTTTTGATGGTTCTGAATTTTACACTATGACAGAAGAAAAAAAAAGAGAAATATTAAATAAACCTTTTGGACATAATTTTATACTTGTAAGAACAAATGCTAAAAATGATGAGGATATGAAAACAGAATATAAACAGTATATATCAGATATTGAAGAAATCAAGAGCATAACAGATAATAAAATCAATATGTATAAAACAGGCACAATAGGTAATACTGCTTTATCGTTATTTACAAGTTTTAATAACATAGAAGCAGAAAGAGTAGAAGAATTCGAATATCCATTTTTAAATAATGGTGGGGGTGTGAGATTTGCTAGAAAAGATTATGAGGGCATAGCATATAAATATGATATAAACAGTTTTTATCCTAGTATGATGCTTTCACGATATATCCGTATACCCTTAAAACCAGGTAGGTTAATTAATATAAAAACAGATGAATTAGAACAAAAACGATGTGCTAAATATGGTGTGTATAATGTTATTATTGAATGTGACGACCCTGCTATGTTTTCCACTAATGATAAAAATTTGTATTCACACTTTGAAGTTAATTATGCTAAAAAACTAAATTTAAAAATAACTGTTATTGGGCAATGCATAGTATGGGATAAAGAGGACACAGCATCATTTTATGATGTATTTAATAAATATATCAATTATCTATATCCGCAAAAAAAGAAACATAAACAGATTAAATTTATTATGAATTCTTTATGGGGTGTTCTTTGTTCTTCGCGTGGTGGTGATAATGTTAAATATATCATGAATTATAGTGATATAAAATTTAATGGTGAACACAAAATAAAAAAAATTACACCGCTTGATGATACATACACAAAATGCGAAGTGTTGATATCACGCGATATAAAATTTTATAGAACTAACTATGCGAGAATGAAACCTTTTTTATTAGGTTTTGGAAGGATTACGATGCATAAGATATTTAATAAGATTGGATATGATAATGTGGTTTGGAGTCATACTGATAGTGTCGTATGTTCAAAACAATTAAGCAGAGAAATTAGAATAACAGGTAAGATCGGCGATTGGAAATATGAGGGAAAAACAAAAAATTGCTATGTGTATAATAAAAATTTTATTGATGGGTTTTAATTATTTTATTAATATTACGCTTGTCCTAATATTAATAATTATTTTATTAATATTATATATAAATTTTATATATAATGTTTGTCTGTAATATGTGCTGTTCTAGATTTCATGATTTTTATAAATCTAATCAAGACGGTAAATATTGCGTGTGGTGCTATATTTCACTTAAAATAAATGCAAGATCAAGAATATAATTATTATGTATCAAAAACTAATATATCATCTTCATCATCTTTCATTGTTTTAATTCTTTCTTCTATTTTCTTTTTAACATTTTCTGACGATTTTATAGCTTCTTCTCTACTGTCATGTTCAGATAACAAAGTTATATTTCCTTTCTTATCATACCATTTAACAGAGTATTTATCATAACCTCTAACTTTTCTGATTTTCAACATATTATATTATAAATAAATATTTTTTTTATATTATGATTGACGTATTTTAAATACATCTAATAATAGTTCTTCTTTTTGGCTATTTGTTAAAGGTAATCCATTGAATATATATTCATCCATTTTATTTGCAAACTTACATTCATTTAATATATTTGTTCTACAATATACATGGGTGTTCATATCTTCAATTACTTTATTCATATATGCTGAATTAGTTCCATCTGTTGCGTTGTTGGGTTGTATGGAGTCTGATTCAGTTTCTTTTCTTTCGCTACTTTTATTTTCTGATTGTAATTCTTCCTGTATTGGTTGTAGATTATTTTGCTTACATAATAACTTATCTGTGTTATGGGATTTGTCCACACATAATATATTTGATTGGCACATATTATTGCCCTGACAATCTGATACAGTTTCATTACTCATATATATATAGAATAGAAATTTTTATATATCATATAAAATCCGCGGTTTTTTTTTATTTTATGTATGTATTATATAATTAGTATGGATTCAGGTAAACCAATATTAGGAGGAGATTTGGCAAGAGCAAATGCTGTGCTTATGATATTCAACTTATTAAAAAAATTGTTCGATAAATATGCTGGCACCGGGCAAGATGTTAAAAAGAATAAATCAATAAAAGAAACCTACAGCAATAATAAAAATAATGGATTACGGGCAGAAGCTGTAAAGAAAAGAATAAATCAATTATTAAATGAGAGAAAATTATCAAGTTTAAGAGATAGATTATTAAAGATACGTGGTGATAGTGGATTGTCTAACCCCTTATCTGTGGATAGATATATTCAGGATACAGATCCAGACACAATTCTTACGAATACAACTGAATTAGTGAGAGAAATAATGACCCCCGAATTTGTATCAAATTATAATAATATATTATCACCACAAAAAGAACAAGAATACGACGACGACGAAGAAGAAGAAGATGACGATGGGGAAACGATAGAAGATATACGGAAAAGACAAGCTGAGAATGACCAAAGAGTGAGACAAGCTGAGGGAATGGAACAAGCAAAGAAAAAAACAACAGCACAAATTAGAGGTTTAGCCAATTCTAGACGTGATGAAATAAGAATGGAAGAAGCAAAGAAAAAAACAACAGCACAAATTAGAGGTTTAGCCAATTCTAGACGTGATGAAATAAGAATGGAAGAATACGAAGAACTAAAGAAAAGAGAAGAAGAACTAAATAAAAGAGAAGAAGAACTAAATAAAAGAGGAGAAGAAGAACTAAAGAAAATACAAGAAAAAGAAAAAGAAAAAGAAGAGCAAGAAAACATATTGAAACGACAAGTAGACCAAGAAACAATAAATAAATTGTGGGGACCAACAATAGACCAAGAAACAATAGTAGATGGAAATAAGAAAAAAAAGAAGAAGAAGAAAAAATCACGACAACAAGAGATAGAAACAGGGACACCAGATGTTAAAATGCAATTTGTTGAACCCCCAACACAACCACAATCACAACCAGAAGAAAAACTATCATATGGTGGACTAACATTAACAGAGAGAGGATGGGAAAATCTAGTAGAACTGAAGAGACAAATGAGAGTAGGTGAAAAATATCAAAGAAGAGCAGCAAGATCTGCTTTAAATACAATGATTGAAAGATGGAGGAATGATCCAAATCAACGTGTAGAGACTTTTAATGATGTAGATGGCGCATTGTTAGATTATAGTGAGGATAGAAGAGCACCACCAACACAGCGATTTATATCTACACGTAGAGGAGGAACAGTAACAGGAAAAACAGTATCCGCAGCAGGATATCAGAAACAATCAGAAGATAGAATTATGGAAGGTCAGAAACTTTCAGAAAATAGAATTAGAGGTAATTTAACAAATGTACTTACAGAGGTTGTAGGAACAAGACAAAATATAACAAACGCCGAAATAAGAAGACAAGAAGCAGAAACAAAAGCAACAGAACAAAGAAATTTATTATTACAAAGACAAGAAGAAATAAAAAGTTCTCTTGATAATCTTAATGTTCAATATCCAGAACTAAAAAATCAAGCACAAAAAGTATCAAACCAACTTAAAAGACTAAGATTAACTGATACAAAACAATTATTAAATAATAATCAAATTAATGATATTGTTGGTGCTATGCCTCCACAATACAGAGGAACATTAGGTCGTTCTATTGGTTCAGTACTTTCAGGAAGTGCAAATTTAAATACTATCGCATCTGGTTTGTTGGGTATGTCTACTGTTATTTTGAGTGGAAATCCTATGATTGGTGGATTAGTTCAACAAGCATCACAATATATTATGGATGCCTATGGTGTAGATCTAAATAATATATTAGAACAACCAGAACCAATACCATCATTACAAGATCCTAATTTAGGTGAAGTAACAACCGCACCAAGTGCACAGAATCCAGCAAGACAAACAAACGAATTAATGGAATTAAAAGGCGAAAGAGATGAAAAAGACGAAGAAAAAGTATTTGATAGGGATTTAGAAAGAATTATATTATCAAATCAGGAACGACACGTTAGAGCAATATTAGAACAAGTTCCACAAGAGGTAAAAGAAAGTATGGATTCTTTATTATTAACAAATTTTGCAGTATCTTATGTTTTATCAAAATATTTAGCAATTCAAAGTATGCGTGATATTCAAAATATACCAATACAAGATATATATGACCAGCAAGAATTTTTAGATTTTATCAGTGCTACGACAGGTGTTCAACAAACACAACAAAATAATATAAATACAGAAATTGAGGATGGGAAAGGTTTCCTACAATATTTAAGAGATATTGTGCCGGGTTTGGGAGATTTGATTCCACCAATCCCATTAGATTCTTTAATAGAACGATTACCAACATTATCACAAATAAATAAATATCTGCCAACGTTCTTAAGATTACCAGAAACGAAATCAAGACCACAATTAATGCCACCAGAAACGAAATCAAGAGCACAATTAATGCCACCCGCAAGACACGGACGATTGGTACCAAGATTAGATTCACCAAGAGACGCCACAAGACAAAATACTATGCTTGGTATGGTAGGTGCTGGGGCTGCTGCTTATGCACGTGGAGGTGCGATAGAGGCAGTAGGTGCTTTACCTCTTGGTGCTTTAGGTGGTGGTTTGTTAACACCTATAATGGTAAATCCTATGATTAGACGATTTTATGAACAAACGGGAAGAGATATGAACTCCCCACAAGGTAGGCGTGAAATACAATTTCTAAAAACATTATCACCTGCTGTTATTGGAGCACTTCTCGGATATTCTGGTGTTGGAAAAGAATATACAAGTGGTGCAGGAATAACAGAAAGAAAAATAACTGTGGATCCATCAGTATTAGCAGAAACAAAAGCGGTTGACCAACAAGAAGGAAAAGATCCTAAAAAATGGATAACAAAAGCGATTATGCCTACACCAGATATATTGGATGAAACGAGACAAGAAAAATTTATAGATGACTTGGAATACGCTGCATTCAACTACATTGAACCAGGAAGCGAAGGAGCAAATGGAAATCTAAAAACAAATCCATTAAAGAGATCACAATTCTTATCCGAACAACTGAGATATATGGATGCAGGAATATCAACACCAAGTATGTTATATAATGTTCAATTCCCTACCAACACACCGCAAAAACAGATGGAAACATATAAACTAGGACAAGATATGCTACCTCAAATGGAATTCTTGGTTGACGATAACGCTGATACATTCACTCCCATTGGAAAGCATTATGTAAATAACAATGATGTAGCAGTCGAGTTGCTGTCTCCGTTTGCCAATTTCAGTGATGTACGTAATTATTGGGCAATCAATAGAAAATCTAATTTATATAATTTATATGCTTAAATAATAATAATTATTATAAGACATTATAAGACAATGCCAAAAACACCGATTGATTATTCTAAATCTATTATTTATAAAATATGTTGTAAGGATCCGGAAATCAAAGATATATATATTGGTTCTACAACTAATTTTAGAAAGAGAAAATATCATCATAAATGCTGTTGTAATAATATTAAACGTCATGAATATAATTACAATGTATATAAATTTATTCGCGATAATGGGAATTGGGAAAACTGGGATATGGTTATGATTGAAGAATATAAAGATTGTGAAAGTAAATTACAATTACAAAAAAAAGAACGTTATTATATTGAAACATTGTGTGCAACATTAAATAAGTATATACCATTAAGAACAAAAAAAGAATATTATATTGATAATATAGATAGATTATCTATAATACAAAAAAATAAATACCAAGAAAAAAAAGAATATATTAAAGATAAAGTAAAAAAATATAGAAATGAAAACAAAGAGAAAATAAAGATGACACGGAAAAAACATTATGAACAAAATAAAGAAAATATATTAACCAAAAATAAAATATATAGGGATAATAATAAGGAAAAATTGAGAATAAAAATGAGTTGTATTTGTGGTTCTATATTTAATAAAAGGGGATTAACAGACCATATGAAAACCAAAAAACATATTAAATATTTAGAAAACAACAATGAATGAAACGCACACAAAAAAAATATAATCTATAGTAATATTAATGACGGAACCTAAAATAGATAAAATAATAGAAATTCTCGAAAGATACGATGTTCTTATAAATGATGATTTGATGCATGAAATAAGAGAAATAATGTTAGTACCTTATAAAAATTGTAAAACTTGCAAGTTAGATTTAACTTTGGATAAATTCACAAGAATAAAAGATAAAAAAGATGGTACACCATCATATAGGAATGAATGCAATATATGTCATACTAACAGTAGAAATGAATATTTTAAGAAATATAATGAAAAAAGAAGGTTACTATATAAGGTAAGAAAAAATGAAAATAAAAAAATGTAAACACTGTCATAAAAATATTGATATAAATAAATTCAGATATAATAGGAGCTGTTGCCGACATTGTGAATATGTTAAGCGTAGAGATGGTTTAGTGAAATATAATCCAAAATCTCCAGATTGTAAAGACTGTGGGAAATTACGTGATAACAATCCTATATATGGTAGGCGATGTCATGAATGCTTTAAAAAGTATCTAATGTATAGATACTATACTTTTAATAAACAGAAGAGAAGAGAAAAAAGCAATATTAGAAAAAAGGAAAAACAAAAGAGAAAAGATGATGAAGAAAAACAAAAAATAATAGACAGAAACAATAAACCATTTAAAGAGAAAATAGAAATTATCGTTCATTGTTAAGTTTTATAATATATATATTTTATAGATATATAATATATATAATCCATGTTTGGCAGTGAATATGAAAATGCCTTTGATATACCTGATGACAACACTGAAAAAGAAAATAAAGGATTCGACCTACAATCATATGCTGACTATATGGCAGAAACGGAAAAGAAAAAAGAAAAAATAAACAGACCGAAAGAACTGAAAAAGATAGATACAAATAATTTATTAAAAATTGTAAAATATAGCACAAATAAACATTCTATAAAACAACGTCCATTAATGGAACAAAATATTATACCAACACATGCGAGTGCTGTCGTTTTCTGTGGGCGATCTGGTTCTGGTAAATCAAACTTACTTGTTAATTTAGCAGATAGAAAAGAATATTACGGCAGAACAAATAAAAATAATCCTAAGTCTGGATACTTTGATTTAGTTTTTTTGTTTAGTCCTACTTGTCATAATGACGACTTGCCGAAATATCTGGATATACCTCCAAATAGAATGTTTGATAGAAATTTTGAACCACCGTTAAAACATATCATAGAAACACAGAGAGGTATTATAGAGAAAAAAGGATTAGATAAAGCACCAAAGATATTAATTATATTTGATGACATAATATCACAGAGAAAATTTATGAATACTGAATTTTTTACACAAATGTATATACAAAATAGACATTTAGGAATATCAACTTGGGTATGTACTCAATCATTCAATAAAATTCCTAGAGTTTGTAGATTACAAGCGAACAACTTATTTATCTTTGCTGGAAGTGGGAGTGAAACAGAAATATTAACACAGGAATTTTGTCCTGCTCATACATCGAAAAAAGATTTTGAAAAACTAATAAAACATGCTACCAATGAAAGGTTCAATTTCTTACATATAAATATGAGAGCAGAACCAAAAGAACGGTATCGTAAAAATCTGGACGTAATATTGTCTATTAATTAATTTATAATTATTTTAGATATATAATATATATATAATGTCAAAAGAAAAGTTTATAGTTGTAAATAGCAAAGATAGAAATTTATTATTGGGCGGACAAACTAACAGTGATTTTACGGTATCATACAAAGATAATGACATGCAGCAAGTTCTAAAATGTATTGTTAAGGATGTTTTTATTCCTAATCAATTTTATAATATAAATGAAAATAATAATCAATTGCGTATTTTGGGTGGTAATATGGGATTGCCTGAAAATATATCAATAACACCAGGACAATATAACATTGACCAACTTATATCTGCTTTAAAAACTGCTATCGATAATGAATTGGTAACAGACAACGTGACCATAACAAAAAACACTATAACAAATATATTAACATTTACAACATCAGCAAATTTAGTAATATCTTTATCTTCTTTGTGTCCTGTGTTGGGTATAACTACAACATTAAATGGATTGGTAAATGTCGCACAAGCACCTTGGAACTTAAACGATTTGCAATTTGTTCAGGTTCATAGCAATGCTGTTGGTTCTGCTCACGGTATCGACGCATCACGAGGTATTATAAGTTTAATCGAAACAGTACCATTGACAGAAACACCTTTCGGCGGTGTTGCTCATAGGCAGAATAATGATGATGTTTTATCAGAAATACTTTATGACCAACCAAGAAATATGTTTAATATTGATATTAGGTTGCGTGATCAAGATGGGGTTTTATTATCCCTACCAGAAAATCACAACTGCACTGTTATTCTTAAAATTTACTTTGATTAATTTTTGATTAATTTTTTATTATATGTATATAATATATATATAATATGAATTCAAGTGGTTATAATTTAGACAACTTGCATAATGGCGATACGTTTATTGAGAATGGATCATTGTTTGTCGATGGGCAGATCATTGCGGAAGGTGCAACAGGACAAACAGAATATTTAGATAGTGGGACATATTCTCCTGTATTTTCAAATCTTTTAAATATAAATAGTGTTGCTGTGAAATCAGCAAATAATCAAGAAACAATATTTACTAAAAATGGCAATGTAGTTTCATTATCAACAAATTTAGATATTAGTTATCCCGCGATAAATAATCCACAATTAACGATATTTCGATTTACTATGACTGTGCCAAGTAGTTTAGATGTATTTGATGCTAAAATGCTAAATATCGCACCATGTGTAACAGGTAGCACAGAATTTGGAATTGTATTGACAGGTGGATTTTATGTTAGTGAGGGTGTATATACCATACAACTTCAAGCATATAATCTCAATATAATAGGCGCTAATTCTGCTCTATCGTTAAAATTAGTTTATAAATTAGAAGGCGACGACATTCCTGCTACTGGGATTGTTACCAGTGGTGGGGGAACAGGTGGAGACGTGAGAAATCCAATGGAGGAAAATTTGAATGGCGGTGGATTTAGCATAACAAATATTCAAGATTTAACAGCACAAGGAACCGTAACAGCAAATAGCATAGTAGCACCAAATGTGATTACTAACCCCTTAAATTCTGATCTTAATTTGAATGGCAATCTTCTGAAAAATAGTGCGAGTAGTTCAGCAAATATCCTATTAACTCAAACAAACGTAATCGTAAGTGGTAATACTGTTATTAATAATAACCTCAATATGTCGGGTTCGATTATTGGTACCAATATAACAACAGGATTAATTTTAAATTCGACCGGTACTAATAATAATATTTATGCTCGCGGGGGTGAGTTCGTAATAGATAACGCATCAGGATTAAGTATGAATGGCAAACTTCTGCGAAATAGCGTGGATAGTACATCATATATCCAATTAACTCCAACAAACACACTTACATATGGTGATGTTGTTATTAATGATAACCTCATTATGTCAGGTGAGATTATTGGTACTAATTCAATAACAGGATTAATTTTAGATTCTACCGGTGTTAATAATAATATTTATGCTCGTGGGCGTGAGTTCGTAATAGATAACGCATTAGGATTAAGTATGAATGCAAAAGCATTATCAAGTGTAAATATAATTCAATCGGATGCAAATGATATTACAATAAGACCGTTAATAGGTGTAGGTGCTGGTAATTTAAATATAGAGGGAAATTTCACAAATATACAATCTAATTTTGGTCTTAAAATGAATACTAAAATTATTAGTGATTGTAGCACGATAAAATCTGATAATAGCGATTTAACTATTTCAGCATCAACACTAAATAATACAGCTCCAGCAAATATTTTGTTAAGTGGCAATAGAGTTGATTTATCTGCTCCAAACGGTTTGGACATGAAAGATCATGATATAAATAATTGTAATAGTTTATTTACAAAAAACATAAATAATGTTAAAATCATAAGAACTGAGAGTGATTTCAATGGTTCAACTAATCTTAGTGGTGTTTATCATATATACGGACAAGTGTCATTAAATAATGAATATACGTTAACCGGTGATACTTCATTGATAGGTATTGGGGGTAGAGACTTGTCATCATTGGATTTCAACTTAGGAGGCCCGAATCTTCATTGTATCAATAACAATGATCATAACCTAGAAATACTTAATTTAAATTTCAGTAATACATCAGGTAGTGCAGCGTTATTGTTTTGTAGTAATACTTCTAAAGATAAAATATTAACTATAACAAATTCTAGTTTTAGAGATTGTAATAATGATGGTGTTATTGATGCTACAGGATTTGATTTAATAGATCTAAACCAGGTTTTGTTCCAATATAATCTGGTATCAAAGCATGTATATTTCGATAGCGGAAGTAAATTGCAAATATCTTCTTGCGAATTTTTAAGACAAGCGAACCGGACATTGACCACTTTTGGTACCGCACCTATGATAACGATTGCACAAACAACTACAAATTGGGGTGCTATCAATATAAGTGGAAATTTAATACATCCACAACAAACACAAGATGGAGTTAAACTCGGAACAATAACACCATTAGAAGCAGTTATAAGTTCTAATACGTTTATATCAGTTGGACTCACAACAGGTCAATTGATTAATTATACTGCAGGTGATATAAATAATTACCCATCGCTCATAGTCAGTGATAACTCAGGGGTCAAAAATCAAAAAGCATTATTGAGTGCGAGTTCTCAAAACAATACAACATATACTGCTACTGTTCTTAATACGTTTGTTCCTGTTGATTTTGGTTCAACTTTTGTTGTTGGAAATGATGATAGATTTTCACCTACACTAAATGCTTTTGAGTTTAAGTATGATGCTAACCAACCTATATCATGTTTAGTGAGTGTAAGTGTGAGTGCCGATCAAGATACGAAAGGTGATGATACAATAGTATTTGCCCTAGAACAAAACACAGTCAACGCATCTGAGTATCAAGTAAGTATAGGCGCAAATGATGTAAAAAGTTTTACATTTACAACCGTGCTAACATTAGTAAAAAATGATGTGCTGCGGTTTGTTGTGAAAAACGAAACATCAGGCACAGACCCTAACGGATTTAGGGCGTTATCTTTCATATCCACTCTGGTTGAAATATAAAAAATAAAAAAAATATAGATATAATATATAATGTCTAAACATAAGATTGGATGGTGGCGTTCATTCTACTATTATATGGATTGGGAATATGAGAGTGAAAATGATAAACCAGATGAAAAAACAGTTAAATTGAAACAAGTTTTGATGCGACAAGTATCATTAAGTAAATTAAAATTAAAACATATTAACGTTATAGAGAGAATACCTCCAGACCTACAAAAAATAAAATGTAGGGAGAAAACATCTACAGACATACAAAAAATAGAATTTAACGATGAAACAATATATATAACCCCAAATGTGAGTCCTATAAATAATATCGAACTATCACAAAAACAACGACAAGCAAGATATGGTTATAGGTAATTATAAAAAATATATTTATTATGATATACAATATTATAATAAATGAAAGTATCAAAAGATAAAGATGATGAATATAAACACTTTGACGATGAAACATATGATAGAGATATAGTAGATAATTACTTACAAGTATCACTATATAATGATAGTCCAGAATTTAAACCGATAAGAAAAAAACTACATTATGACGAAGAGATGGAAGAAACAAAACATTATTATTATACTTGTAATAGGAGTGGGTGTTATAATCAGTTAGTTCATAAACATCATAGACATATACACAATAGATATTATCACCCTAATTTTTGTTTTCGTTTTATTAATTGGTTATTTTGTAGGAATTAGTATTTCATTTATGGTTTAGCGTCCCATAAGAAAACCGCCGACAGCCAGGAGGCGGACCATTTCTTATGTCTTGTCTTTTCGTGTCTCGCTAAATAATTCTTTTTTCTTTCCTCGTCTCCATGATCCAATCTAGAATATAATTTAAGTCCTGTGCTATCTCTATATTGTTCATATAAAGGTTGACGGGAACCGAATGAAACCCTTTGAGTTTTTTTTGTTTTCTTATCTTCTATTATAGCATCATATTTCTTTTTATGATTTTTAGAACGTTCAAATCTTACTAATCTGAATTGGTCAGACATATATTATATATTTATATATTATATATTTATAAATTATATTCAAATGGAGCCCCTTTCATTTTTTCACGGAATCTTTCACTTTGTGTCTTGGATGGTTTATTTCCTGTCATTCTATCTCTGAATTTTTGTGATTCTTCCTGTTGTTTTTGTTCTAATCTTGCTTGTTCTAACAATACATCTATTCCTTGTTGAAATGGTGTGAGTTTTTTTTGTTCTTGTAGTTGCTTAACTCCTTGATATGTGGCTTTTGTTCCTGGCATTAATGTCAGTAATTCTTCTTCTAATTTATAGTTAGTATAACTTGTCTGTGCCTCTTTTACGAAGTCTTGAGATTCTTGATTATACATATTTGAACCTCTCGCATTAGAATCTAATATAAGATTCCGACGCAACGCGGGATCATAATTATTTCTAGTATATAGATTTAATGCTTTTTCTTTTTCTGATAAAGTAGTTCTTCCATCGATAACATTATCTAATGCTTGCTTATCTGTTTGAGGTGTGAGTGCATCTGGATTATTTGAGTTAGTATATAGTAAATTTTGGTTTGGTAATCCACCATCATTCCTATAATCGGCAACTGCTCTACCAGTGTTATAGTCAGTCTGTTTAAATTCAGGATTCATTAAATTATTTGATAAATTCATTTGGTAAATCTGTTTAAATTCAGAACCGAAACTCTGCAAGTTTCCGTTATTATCAACAATAGGTATATTCATATATAATAATAATATAGAAAATAAATATTTTTTTATATACATATAATATATAGATAATGGATACGAATTCTCAACTCAATACTGGATTGACTGAATCTCTTTTGCAGGTTAACCAACTTTCATATAAACTTCCACCTCAGATTAGTATCGCTAGTAAATGCACTCATGTTATTAATTATTCTCAGCAAGCAAGTTATAATGGCGGCGAAACTGTTATTTTCGATTGTCAGACTGGATCTCAATTTGTAGACCCTGCGGCCTCTTATTTGAGCCTTGTTGTTACCCCCTCAGCCAGTTCGCATGGATTTGGAAGTGGTAGTGTCAATAATATTTTTAGTAGGGTTGTAGTAAGAACACAAACTGGTGCGGAATTGTCAAGATGTGAAGATTATAATTTATTAAATAAATTTATGGATAGATACGCTAATTCTACTTCTTGGTTCGATAGTATAGGAAAAGCACAAGGATATAGTAACAATGTTGGTGATGAAGTTAATAAATATTGTGATGCTGTTCCTTCTACTGGTAAAGTGTTTATTGTTCCTGTTCAATCTTTGATGGCATGTATGAATCCTATTGGTGCAAAATTAGTTCCACCTAATATTATGAGTGGATTGCGCATTGAAATTCAATTAGCAAATGTTAATGATGCATTCTGTGCGGTTAACCAGTCTGTGTCGCCTTCCGCTCTTTCTTCTTATACTGTTAAACGTCCTGAGATGCATTGGAAAGTATTTGAATTAGCTGATGCCTTTCAACGTAAAATCCAAGAAATGGCAGCACAAGGATTGAACTATCTATACAAAGAAACATTTCATACTATCGTTTCTACCTCTACAGCTGATATTAACTTTGACATTAAAAAAGCAGCTTCTAAAGCACTTACCTGTCGCATTATTACAAGACCTGCTGCACCTGTAGATGGTAAAGATAAATTTTCTGCTTCTATATATAATTATAACACCTTGCAAGCAAATATAGGAGAAAATTATTGGCCGAATCAGAAGCTTCAAATTGATACTACACCCACTTTAAATAACATCAACGAAGCATATTATTACACTGCTTATGCTGTAGATAAACTCGAGGCATGGTCTCCTCCATCTGTGACGCCTAATCAATTTTTAGGATCTACCCCAACTGGAGCACTTACTGATGATTACAGCAATGGTATGATTTGTTTTAATCTCAATAAATCTAATGTTAGTGAGTTAGCAGGATATACCACTTCTAATAGTAGGGCACTTCTTATTAATCTTAAACAACATAGCGCCGATTCAGTAAGACTCGATGCGTATTTGACCTTCTTGCGTCTAGCCAAGGTGCTAGTTTCAAATACAATCGTGCTTGATTAAATATATTATATTAAAATGTAATAATTAGATTATAATTAATACATTTATAAAAAATAGTCTTGATGTTTCTTTGTTTTTTCGTGTCTATTTTTTGAAGATGGATGCTCACGATGTCTGCCGCCACACTTACAATGTATAATTGTTTCCTGAAGTTTTTTATATTTTAAATATGTTTCTTTTGTATAATGTGAAAATGTTTGACTTTTTATCTTTTTCTTTCCCTGATGACTTGCCGATTTAATATGATTACCTAACGTAAAATTTTTATTATATTTTGTTATTTTAATTATAGATCCACACGTACACTTATAATCGAATATAGTATCATTAGTTATTTCTTTATTTCTTATCCTTCTAATATATCCTTCAAACTGACCAAGTGTTGTATCTCTACAACTCCTACAACATCCCATATACTTTTCTTCGTCGTTTTCAATGTCAGATAAAAAATGTTCTTCAGGTAGGAAATGAAAACATAACTGACAAATCAAACCGATATAAGACATATATTAATACTATAGATAATTATAAATATTGTGTGCGTTTCAACAACCAATAAAAAAGGGAACGAACCACCGAACGACCGAACGACCGAACCGACCAACCAACCGACCAACCAACCAACCAACCAACCAAAAGTTAATAAAGTAGGATTAAACCAGAAATTATAGAAACTTTCATACAATAAATTATTATTTTTTTCTAAAGTTTCAAACTATTATTACTATTACTTTACTACTTTATTAACTCTATTAATATAATCCAAGTCAAAATAAAATACAAAGTATTTTTGTTAGGATTACCGCAAAAATATATAAATCTCAGAATATAGAAAACCAGATTAAAAATTTTTAATTTTTAAAACATATAGAAAAAATAATATAAATTCTGGATTTCTAGATTTGGTATCTCGTGTGTCTGTGTGCCCCGTCTTTTTTT
>Ga0208161_1000722_pt1 | contig 18307 bp, 14 predicted proteins | sample CB_VirMetaG_3_FD_184538 | JGI IMG/M metagenome (GOLD analysis project Ga0208161, IMG submission 184538) | Freshwater to marine saline gradient viral communities from Chesapeake Bay - CB_1508_1S Viral MetaG (SPAdes) (version 4) | ecosystem: Environmental > Aquatic > Marine > Coastal | place: USA...
ATGGTGTTTGAGTTACTGAATTCGTTGGTGTTACAGAATTTTGTGGTGTCCCTGTATTTGTAGGTGTTAAAGTAACATCTGGTGTGTTTGACATTGTTGGTGTTATAGTTGAAGTATTTGTTGGCGTTACTTCAGACGTTGGTGTTACTTCGGCTGTCGATGAATTAGTTGGAGTGACTTCTGCGGTAGGTGTTACTTCCGATGTTGGAGTAACTTCTGCGGTAGGTGTTACTTCCGATGTTGGAGTCACTTCGGCAGTTGGTGTGACTTCAGATGTTGGAGTCACTTCGGATGTTGGAGTTACCTCTGCGGTAGGTGAATTTGTTGGTGTAACATTTGCGGTTGGTGTGACTTCAGAGGTCGGTGTATTTGTTGGTGTTGTCGTTGTTTGAGGACTACTTGTTGGTGTATTACTGATTGTATTTGTCGGTGTTACCGTTTTTGTTGGTGTTAATGAAATTGTTACCGTTTGGGTATTAGTGGGTGTTACAGTATTTTCAGGTGTTATTGAAATAGTTGGCGTTAAACTTGAGGTGTTTGTCGGTGTGACTTCAGCTGTTGGTGTATTTGTTTTTGTTAAACTAGGTGTTGGTGTGACGTCTGAAGTAGATGTTACCTCCGGTGTTATGGTATTTGTAGGTGTAGTAGTGTTTGTTGGAGTATTTTCTGATGTAGGAGTAACAGTAACGGTAAATGTAGGTGTTTGAGAGTTAGTTGGTGTATTCGTATTAGTTAAAGATATTGTTGGTGTATTTGTTGGTGTCTGTGTTTGTGTTGCCGTGTTTGTTGGCGTAACACTAGGTGTTGGAGGTGTGTAGAAAAAGCATTCACATACTTCACAACTATTACTATCCTCAACTATAATACAAAAAAAATCAGAATTGTTAAAAGAGTCTGGTAAGTTAAAAGTGTATGGTATATCTGTTTGGTTTATTGTCGAAATAAACGTTTTTATGTTAGAGGAGCACGATTCAGCGACCCATATATTAAAATTCGGTTGTCCCGATAAACTGTCTAATGTTATTGATTTACCCATAGTTTAGAAATACTATCTAATAAATACTTTAAAAAATAAAAACCATATTTTTTTGATTTATTTTTTTAACTATAATATTTACAATCACAATAAACACAATTATTTGAATCATAAACAATAATACAAAACATAGTTGAGTTTATATATGAGGTTGGAATATTAAAACTGTATGGTAGTTCACTTGAACTCACTGTACCCAAAAAAGTGGGTGATGTGTCTTCACAATTTTCTCCAATCCATATGTTAAAATCAGTACTACCTGTTAAACTATTTATTACTACTTGTCTTGTCATAATATCTAATTAAATATTTAATAGACATCTACTACATGATACATGTATATTTTCTAGACTTATAGTACCAAAGTAATTATAATCATATGTATTAACTATAAATCCACTAGGTGGAATATATGGATTATTAAATTGCCCAATATAACTCCAACACATATTTCCATATTCAAAAGCCTGTCCTTCAGAAACATTCATAACCATAGTATTTTGAATTACCATTTGGTTAGTTCCACAGCCACTATAAACAAAAGAGGTGTTTATATTTGGTGAGCTTTGGGTAGGTGTATTTGTAATTGTCGGTGTTATTTCGACTGATGGTGTTGGTGTTGGACTTTCCAAGATAACACAGTCTGTACATGCGGTATATACTTCAATTATATTACTAATAAAATCCGTAGACGACGCTGAAATATCTTCAGAATAGGTTACACATGTTTGTACTCCGTTTATTAATGCCTTAATTATTTTATTTTTATTTATTTGATTACCTATATATAATAAAGGTGTTGAAACTAAATAAATTTGACCTCCATTACAATTTATTAACTTAGCAACTTCATTACATTCAAAATAACCAGAATCAATGATAAAAGTAATACCACTCGTAATCACCCTATCCCTATTTAAACTTGGTGTTACTGTTGGTGTTGGTGTACTTATAGGTGTTTCTGCTCTATTTTCCACTGATATTATACCTGTAACATCAATACATAAATCTACACTACTTGTTGGTGTAACTTCCGGTGTTGTCGTTACTTCTGCTGTCGGTGTTACTTCTGATGTTGGTGTTACTTCTGCAGTTGAAGTTGGTGTTGATGGTGGTGTCGCATTTGGGCTTAATGTCATAGTAGGTGTTATCTCAGAGGTTGGCGTAACTTCTGATGTTGGGGTCACTTCGGCTGTCGGTGTAACCTCAGCGGTTGGCGTAACTTCAGATGTTGGTGTAACTTCGGCTGTTGGTGTTACCTCAGCGGTTAAAGTTGGTGTTGATGGTGGTGTTGCATTTGGGCTTAATGTCATAGTAGGCGTAACCTCAGCGGTTGGCGTAACTTCTGATGTTGGAGTCACTTCTGCCGTTGGTGTAACTTCTGATGTTGGAGTCACTTCTGCCGTTGGCGTAACTTCTGATGTTGGAGTCACTTCTGCCGTTGGCGTAACTTCTGATGTGGGAGTCACTTCGGCTGTCGGTGTAACTTCTGATGTTGGTGTTACCTCAGCCGTTGGAGTTGGTGTTGATGGTGGTGTCGCATTTGGACTTAATGTCATAGTAGGTGTTACCTCAGATGTTGGAGTCACTTCGGCTGTCGGTGTGACCTCAGCGGTTGGTGTAACTTCTGATGTTGGAGTCACTTCGGCTGTCGGTGTGACCTCAGCGGTTGGTGTAACTTCTGATGTTGGAGTTACTTCGGCTGTCGGTGTGACCTCAGCGGTTGGTGTAACTTCTGATGTTGGAGTTGGTGTAGGTATTGGGTTTAAACATACTTCGCAATTTAATTCTTCTGTTAATGTAATTTGTGATGTTGCAATAAATATATCTGATGATGACACTCCTGATATTGCGGTAACACAATCGTCTAATAAAATACTGCTAGGTACATAATTAGTACCTCCTGTTAATACGCTATATGTGATACCAATTTCACCATATAACTGACCAGAAACACCAAACTCATTAAATTCATATATATTTGTTGTTGTACATCCTGAGAAATATCTACTAACACATTCAGCATTATTACTACTTTTACAATCTTCACAATCACTAAATGGAACCCAAGTACCTCCATCAATACCATTTACCGCAGTATCTATTACCTTAACACACCCACCTGTTGACGCACTTGCATAATCTTCTAAATAGATGTACTGATTAATGTTAGGTAATGGTATATCAAATCTTAAATTTAATTGTCCTAATGATAATGGAGTTTCTCTATTAGGACAACAAAATTGTACTCTTCTATAACCATATAGTGGTGTTTGTGTAATCGTTGGTGTGACTTCTGCAGTTGGTGTGACCTCAGATGTTGGTGTGACCTCAGATGTTGGTGTGACTTGAGAGGTAGGTGTAACCTCGGCAGTTGGTGTTGGTGTTGGTGAGGTTGTTAACGCGTTTTCACATTCTGAACAAGTACTGTATATATTGACTTGTACCAAATCAGCAGGTGCTGATTCAGTATCTTTATTTAACCTAACACAATATAAGTTATTAGACCCATCTATTGCTGAGACTATTGTATCAATAGCCAATCCGTTATCTGCCTCAACCACGAGGGTCGGGTGAATAGTTGTCGCATCACAAGGGTAATATACGTTATAAAAAGCTGACATTATTTTTACTTACTATATAAATAACATGTTATGTTATTTTATAAAAAAATTTAAGATTCTTTTCTTAATTTTCTATCATAATGTTCGAACCTATCATGTTCCGTAGGTGTTAGTAATAAAATTGCCGGTTTTATTTTATTTTTAACCGTTTGTTGATATATATAAGACATCCATGTCTGTTCAAATGGATGTACCCATTTTTCTGTTAAAAACATTTTTTTATTACCTTCTTTAGATACGACTTGAGGCCAGTTTGAGTAGTATATCTCTCCATCGATAAATGGTACCCCATTATATATGTTAATATTTTTAAACTTTGTTTTTGGTGCATCCGGGTCTAAACCATTTTTCGGTAATTTAGGTTTTTCTGGCCAAAATTCTTCCCTTATATGTTGTGGGACATTATACCAAGACCACTGAGTTTTATTATCACCATAAAACTCAGTAAAAGATAATTTTAAGAAATCAAAATTATTTCTGTTAATTATTTCTAATGAGTTTGAATAAAGGTTTTTTACATATCTGTTGAATCCATTTTTACATACTTCCCCTTTCTTTGGGTAAAAAAACATATCGTCTTCAAAGAAGAAGTAGAAATCAAAACCTTCCTCTTCCGCATGTTCTGCAATGAATTGTCTACCTCCACATATTCCTAAATTTTCTTTAAATCTGAGCTCGGTAAAACCATATTCTTCACATAATTCTTTATATTTTTCATCAGTACTTTCATCTGTAGAATTATTCACTAAGAATTTTTCAGGTAAAAAAACAAAATCAGAATCATATGCGTAAAAAGATTCTATTAAAGTTTCAAATTGTTTTGGACTATTAAATGTTATAACATATAAGGCAGTGTTATTAACATTTCCCTTAATTTCTATTTTTGATTTAGATTCTATTTTTAAATTATTATTTTTTAAATCTTCAAAAAACTTATATACTAAACCATTAGAATCAATTTTGTGATACTTATATAATTCAGGATTTTTATGTAGTAATATCGAGAATAGAGATTCTTCAGTTCCCATATAACCTTCGTTTAATGTCTCCTTCATTAAAATATAATAATCAGAATTAAATTTACCTATTAACTCTTTTGGTCCTCCAAAAAATCCTCCTCTACCAACTAATTTTACTTCTTTACCTGCATATTCGCAAATTTTATCATACTCAAATCCATGTATCTCATTTTCAGTTTCATATGGAAATGTTAAAAATAAAATATCACGTAAATTTCTCAATTTTTCAATTACTTTATCATGCGTAAAATACCCCTTATTTACCGTATTTGTAATACCCGCATCCAACCAAAATAAATGACTTGAGTTAAATTCATCCATTATTTTAGCGTCATGTAATAAAAAAGTTTTAGACATAACTAGAGGGTTATATAATTCTAACTTAGCTTGTGTTGAATCTTTTAGCCACCCAACTTGATTATACCACTTTGGGTTTTTTCTTATTTTTTGAATCGGTTCATAGAATTCTCCTTTAAACCAACTTTGAGACCTAATTATAAATTGTGTGTTTTTGTGGCTTCTTCTTTGAAATACAAAATCTTTTAGTTCCTCTTCACCAAAAATAATCATGTTATTAGGTGTTTCTAATAACTCGGAAAATTTATTCAAATAGTGGTCATAACTACGGGACCACCCTTCAGATAATTCGTCTCTTTTTATGTTCCATAAACCAGTAACTATCGTAACACGATTACTCTCATTTTCAGTTTCTAAGTCTATCATTATATGGATATTATTATACTTGTAATTTTATTAATTATTAATCTCTTCAAAGAATCTATAAAACATTCTTTTATCGGATAAAAACTCATGAGTTATACTTGGCATCGTTAAATAAGTGTCTTCATGGTACCAAGTATCGAATTCGTATACTTTATAATCTTCTGGATGGTCATAACCAATTGCAGACATAATCGCTTCATGATTTATTAAATATTCTTTATCTAAGCAAACTTTACAGTAATTATCAAACCGATTAAACAACTTTGGTAATTTTTCTATTTTTCCTCCAATAATACCTCCAACAGTTAAAGATTTATAAGGGTGGTTTAATTCTAAAACTCTATTCAAATCTTTAGCATTATGAAAAAATAAAGTATTTCTTATGTCTAATAATTTATCACCTAACCAATTATTAATTTTATTAAACAAATTTTCATCAAAAATTTTATCGAACGTATACCTAAATTTATTTATTGACCTACCATTTATTTTATCACTATCAGAATTGTATCTCATTGGAAATAAACCTAAGTGAGATAGTCCGCAATCAATCCAGTATAGATAATCCAAATTTTCGTCATAATTTTCTTCCATTAATGCGAGTTTTGCCCATCCAACTTCTAAATAGAATTTAAACTTGTCAGGAAATTTTTCTTTTATCTTAATCATTTCCTTACTATGTTTTATATCTTCTAATTCCCTAATAATTAATTCAACATTTTCAACATTATTTTCATCCAAATGTTTTTTTAAACTATCATAAATATTACTACCACAATAACAAACTATAGGTACATTAGTTTTAGAAATTTGAACTAATGAATTAATATACCTATCCCATCTAGCACTATAGTTATGTCCATAGAATGGAAAATCATGAATACCATAAAATAATGCGGTTACTAATTTTGTTTTCATAAAATTATCTTTTTTTAAAATAATATTTATCAAGTACTAATCTGTCTATTTTAGTATTATCATATACTTGTATAGCATCTTTATATGTTGATAGTATTGGTTTACCATTAACATTAAATGAGGTATTTAATAAAACCCCTATTCCTGATTTTTTTTCGAACTCAGTTAATAAATTATATAACCAAGGATTTTGTTTTTCGGTCACTGTTTGTACTCTGGCAGTACCATCGACATGTGTTATTGAAACTAACCTTTCTCTATATTCTTCTTTTACCGTTGGACAAAAACTCATCCATCTACTTTCTCCTTCAAAATCAAAATATCTAGACACGTCTTCTAGTCTACAAACAGGTGCAAATGGTCTATACCATTCTCTATTTTTTACTTTACTATTTAAAATATCTTTCATATCAGGAAATGTCGGATTACATAAAATACTTCTATTACCTAAAGCTCTCGGTCCATGTTCTGATGTTTCCCTTACAACACCAACAATCTTACCGTCATTTAAGTCATTTACTAACTCATTAAAATCTAATTCTTGTACTCCTTTATTCTCCGCATACTCCATTAAGTTAAATTCATCTAAAATTTTAATACCTTTATAAGTTAAATCTATCGCAGTTTCAGGTCTTATGTGATTTAATATCATTCCAGACGCAATACCACAATCATTTGGATTTGGCGGTATAAAAACTTCTCTATTTAGTTCGTTTCTTAACTTAGTATTGAGAAGTATGTTTAAAGCACAACCTCCGACAAGAATTAAAGGAATATTTTCATATTTTTTTAGAAAAGGATTAATAATTTCTAAAAAGACATTTTCAAAAGCAGTTTGTGAAGTTTTCGCAATGTTCCACGCTATTTGACCCGTTAATCTATTATTTGTATTAAATTCAACTCCAATGTTGTCACCTAATATTTTAATTCTATTTAAATATGTTAAACCGTCAGGTTTATCTCTATAATATTTTTCGAAATGAGGTAACCATTCATTAATAGTTTTACCATAAGAACATAATCCCATTATTTTACCTGAGTAAACAAGATTACCAATACTCAATGAGTGTTCTTTTTTAATATCACCTAAAAATTCACCAAAGGACATGTATGGAAATCCTAAATCTAAATTGTATTTATCCACTAATACAATTTCATTTCTGTTTTTGGCATGATAAATATTAAAAAACCCATCATTACCTCCTCCATCAAATGATACAATTAATGCTTCATTATAATTTGTTTGATAAAAACCACAAGACGCATGACTAAAGTGATGATTACTTTGAATATATTTTTTAGCCGGTATTAAATCTTGGTAAAAAACTTTTTCTGTATTTTCTATTGTATCGGTATTTAGATAATAACAATTTTCATACTCGGTTATACCATATTCTTTTTCAATGTATTTTAAAATTTCTTTTAGTAAGAATCTTCTAGTTCCAGCAGTTAGATATTGTGCGTAACCAGCATTTTTTCTTGAAAGAAACCTTTCGACTTCTATTACTGTGAGTATTTCTCCATTAGATTCTACCGCTACTGCTGAATTATGAGAACCATAAAATGATATATTAGCCATTATAAATTACCTGTTATTCTTTCACACCATCCTTTAGATTCTGAATGTGGCCACAAAACCCAGTAAGATGGTTTATGAGCCGTTTGAAATTGTCTCCATATCTTACCGTATCCATCTTTGTCATTCATGACCATTTTGATTTCATTTTTATCGGCATCTTTTCTAAATATAGTTTCTCCATCTTCTTTATGGAATGCAACCACCCAAAAATCATAATCAGGCTCAGGTACTTTTTTATAATCAACATCAATACAGTGTTTAAAGATTGTTGCGAAACTATCTAACCATTCTTCTTCGTTTTTGAAATCATTTAATCCAGGATTTGGCGGATATTTTCTATCTAATGTGTGTTGTTGTACAGCTCTTTTTGAGAATAGTAAACCTGAGTACTCCTCATACTCTCTAAGAGTTCTAACAGGTCCGAAACCATATTTACCGTCATGTCCTTCTTGCGTTTCACCATCCATACCAAATAATTTTCTGTTGGTGACGTGAGAATGTTTATTTTTTTCTACCCAATCTTTATCATCGTCCCATTGTTTTGTTCTACCTTTTCTTGTGTATTCATGCCATATCAATACCCTATGTGGATGGAATAAATCATATCCCCACGTATAAGCCCTTGCTGCGATAGAAATTTCTTCACCATGAAAATAATATTCAGGATTGTGTTGTACTTCTTCCGAAAACTCACCAAGTGTAAAACAATAGTGTGCTGAATAAAATCTTGCGGGTACTGGTGTTTCAATTTCTCTCCAATCAGGTATAGTTTCAGGTAGGAAGAAAACTGCACCTTCAGGAATATACCTATCAAAAACCATTCTCCAAGGTTCCTGAACTCTTTTTGCAGGGTCATCATCAGGGTCAAAAGACGATACATAACCAGTTAATAAAGGTTTAGGGAACCCTTTTTCTTGTAACTGTTTTATCATTGATATCATTTCGACATCCCAATTCTTTTCAAATCTCATATGAGAATCTATTTGTAATGTGTACATCTCCCCATCATATAACTGTTGTATTTGATTTCTTGCCCAACACGCACCCTTAGAATCAGTATATAATACATCAATAATTCTAAATCTTTTATCATCTCTATAATCATTTAATGTATCAAATCCATCTTCAGGATTATATTGCCTACAAATACCTATTCTTAGATTTTGTGGTCTTTTAGCATTACTAAACATGCTTTTTATTGTCTCTTCTAACTGTGGGTCTCTATAAGACGCTATTTGTACAAAAATTGTTTGTGCTTTACGTGCCATTATCTTTTTTTTAAAAAATCACAATTTTTAGTAAATTGTAAATGTTTATGTCTTTTTAATTTATTTTATACCTGTAATCAGGTAGTGATACACCTTTCTTATTTACAACATTTGAACATACTAAATTAGCATACTCAATAGATTTTATTATATCTTTAGTTATATAATAATTTAAAATGAAACAAGCAACAAAGGTGTCTCCCGCACCACTAACATCTATCGTATCTTGTGGGTTAGGACTTTTAAAATTTAAACGATTAAAATCAACCCCATTTTTACCTCTTGTTATTAAAAATTTATTTAAATTATTATCGACAATTGTTTTATTATTGACATATTCAATGTGGTTTAATTTAACAAAATCAACATATTCTATAATATCGTGCGATAAAATCTTTTTAGTGTCTAATATTGTTAAATTTGATTCTCTCGAAATTTTTATTATATCCGTATCTGATAAAAACCCTTTGTCGTAATCACTAATTATTACAAAATTATATTCTTTTAAATCAAATTTATCATTAAAATCAATTCTATCTACTTTATCGTTCTCTCCTTCATCCACTCTAACAATCATCTGATTACTATTTTTTTCTACATATCTTGTCTTTGTTATGGTATTTTCTTGATACCAAACATCAACAATAATATTTGAATATAATGTCTTTAGATTATTCGCAACGTTACCTGCCATTCCATGGTTTTTAACCTCTTCGATTGGTTTAAATACAGGGACCGGTGCTTCAGGACACAATCTATCAATACTACCATAGATAAACTTATCAATACAAAATTCACCAATAACTAATACTTTCATAATAATTCGTTTAAGACATTTTTAACATCTTCTACCTCAATAGGTTCAAAGTTATCCCAATCTTCGAGTGTTTCCATTTTTTTAAATGGGTTCCAATTCCAATCTGAAGAGTCAAATTTAAAATTAGGGTTATTGAAATATCCGCTATATTCAGTTTCTTTATATACTCTATAACAATCTTCAGTAAATTCACATAAAGGTTTACTAAATGACGATACCATTAATACTTTTTTTCCCATTCCCCAAGCCAACCATGTATCACCAGACCCAACACCAATATGAAATTCTGAATGTTGAATATTATTCATAAATTCTTCAAAAGTTTTACTTGTATAGTCTAAAGCGTTTTCAGGTATTTTATTAAAAGTATTACCTATACCAAAAAATGGAAAATGGTCAACACAAATAACCTCATAACCTTTAGATTTAATATAATCTACTATATTTTCCCACCCTCCTATTTTGTTCCAATATTTACATTGACTCGTAGAGTGTATAGAAATTGTGACGTATTTACTGTCTATCGGTCTATTTAACTTAGGTTTAGTTATTTTAGTCCTTATTTCTTTATATTCTAAACCTAATATGTCTGAAGCAGTATTTTGTAGTGGAATTGTTCTTACGTCTTTTGGGTTTTTACTATTGTCGTAGTACCATCCGATATTATAATTGGCGTAGTAGTTATTTTTATTTTCCCCTATATTGACAAAGTTTATGTTAGGATATTCTTCTTCATATAGTTCATTTCTAAATGTTGAGCAATAAACTTCACATTTGTGTTTCTTTCTAAATTCTTCAACGTATGGTATCCATGCAATACTATCACCTAATGATTTACTATCAAAAGTTATTAAAACTTTTCTATCTTTTAGATTTAGTATTTCTGACTTAATTAATTTGTTTTTTAAATATACTTCTACCCTCCATTTTACGTAATACATTAATGATGGTCTTGTCCACATATTCGTGCGGATTTTTGTTTCATAAATTAAATGGTTGTTTTCGTCATTATAAAATTTGACATCATATTCATTTTTATTTTCTCCTATGATTTCTAGTTTAACTCCATCGTTATATGTTATATTAATAACATCATCTTTAATTCTATTAGTTTTATTTATTGATAAATGTCTAAAGAAATTAAACCATGTGAACCCATTAATCTTTTCACTAATCTCTTTAACAATATTATTATTAACTTCATTAAACTTATCAAACATAGTTTCTTCAGAATATGTATAATCATCATTATAATGATATACTGTTATGTTTTTACTATTATTTACGTCCCAATCAAATTTATTAGGTAATTTGTTTAAAACAATAACAATATTTTCATTATTTTTATCATTAAATAGAATTTCCTTATCAGGATATAATTCTTTTATTAGATTTTTACCATCTTCTGTTATGTCTGATATTATATTTATGATATTTACGTCTTTAATAAAATCACATGTGGATAATGCCGAGGTTTCAAACCAAATATCATCATATAAATTTAAGTAACCTGTAGGTTCTATTTTATCATATTTTTCAATATAGTGATTAGCATTTAAATTGAAGTTTTTAATTTCTTCATCACTCATAAAGGAACTATCCGAATTATCTCTTCTTATATATTTGTATAAATTTCTTGGTATATGTAAGTGTTTTCCTCTATTTAAATTATAAAAAAGAAATAATGTGTCTGTCGATGTTCTAACATTATCTATTATTTCCATTTTATCATCTTCAGGTCTTCTCATACATCTACCGTGTCCGAACATACCATATGAACCTTTATTTATCCATATTTTATCGGTACCGATTGAATTAAAATAATTAAATTCATCAATATAGCTTTTTGGTGGTCGTATAATATGATATTTTTGTAAATTGTGATTCTCGTTGGTTATGATACTATTTGAAAAAATACTGTATACCTCAGGATATTTAATAAAATGGTTACTATATATTTCTAATATGTTTTCATTTATTACATCATCAGAGTCTAAATCAAAATAATAATCGTAATCTACCTCTTTAAAAAAGTTTTGATATAGGTACAATTCTCTTTTGAATTTTACATCATAATAAAGTATTCTATTATCATTAAGTTCTATAACTCTGTTTTTTAAATACTGTCTGAAATCTGTGTCATTACTGAAATCATCACCGACTATTAACTTCCAATTAGTGTATGTCTGATTTAAAACGTTTCTAAACGTCTGTTCAACATGTTCTTTTGTATTATTATAAAATGATGTTACTAATAAAAAATTACCAAATCGATTTCTTTCGTTTATGAAATCATAGATGTTAATTTCATCGAGTATATAAAAATTATTTAAATCAATATACTGATGTGTGTAATTTTCATCTCGGTTAACAACAACCTCCATACCCCATGATAAAGCTTCTTTAACCGTTAAAGGATTTAATTCTTTTTTAGACGGGAATAAGTATATGTCCATACATGACATGAACATATCTACATCATTTCTTTCTCCCCAAACTCTACAATTACTTAAGTTTAAGTAATCATAAATTCCACACTCATTTAAAAAACATGTGTTACCTATAAAATGAAACTCAATATTTTTACCTACCAAATTTTTTGCAATTTCAAATATATATTTTTGATTTTTATTGGTATGAAAAAGACCGACATTTAGAATATGTAATTTATTGGGGTCTAATCCTAATTTTTTTAATGTTTCATTCCTGTTAGGTCTTATCTTATTTTCTATCGGTACTTCCCACACGTACTTAGGTATATCTATATTTTTTGACTTATCTATATGAATATTTGAACAAAACATAAATTCATCAGGAATGTATTTTTTGTTATCAAAGTTAAATGCGTTATAGTGTGTGGTTTCTATTATCTTATATTCTCTATCTTTATGATAAATAAAATCCATGACTTCACTAGGTGGTAATTGATAGTCATACGCCTCTGGAAATTCATTCATCCATACAATTTCAGGTTTAAAATCTTTGATTATATCAATTATTTTTTTTCTTTTTTGTGTAAAAATCGGGTCTTTTTCTCCAAAATTTCCTAAAGTTATTAACCTATTTTCACCTATTAAATTTTTTATCTTATTTTTTTGAATAACAAAATCACTTGAGAAATTTGAGTGTTCTATAACTATACAATCTTTAAATGACTTATAATAATTAAACAAAAACTCTAGCAAATATTGTGGACACCCTCCCGTGGATAGGTGAGGAGTTATTATTAACACTTTTTTATTTTCAAACATTTTTATAATTTTTTATTAATCTAAAGAATACCTCGTCGGGTGATGGTTGACATTTAAATTCAGAATAATTTTCTTGACAGTTTGGGTAGTACGGCATTGAGTTTATAGTCCCCCATTCTTTTACCGAATATTTTGGACAACTACCACAAAACAGTTTACATTCTCCACCTATGAATTCAAATTTATACTTTTGACTACTATGTCTCCAAGGCGCGGTTTTTTCAGGTCTTATTGATGCTCCTATTTGAAATATCCAACTATCTGTCGTACCTGCTAAATGTATAGGTCCTGAATCAAAACTTATTAAACCATAGGCGTTATTAATAATATGCCACATTTCTGAAATTTCATATCTATTATTTTTTAAACCCTGATTTTTTATATCTTCATCAACACAAAAATCATAATCAACATTAGTAAGTTTAATTATTTTTTTTTCAATATCACCAAAATAACCACTTTCAGAATGACTCATACCTATTGTAACTACTTTTAAATCTGTATTTTCTTTTATCAAATCAATAAGTCGTTGCCATTTTTTAACTTCCCACGTTCTATTAGGCCAACTTTCTGTAACATGTAGAACAATACACTTATCATCAATCATATCACTTTTTTGTGTTGGTTCATCAGGGAAAAAATCACAAGACATTTCTTCAGGATATAATGAAATACCTAAACTTAATGCGTGGATTTGTCTCGCCTCAAAATTCGATAATTTAATTTCAATAGGTGTGTCATAGAAATCTTTTGAGTCCATATTTTTGTTTACTTTGATAGACCTAACAAATCCATCAAAAATTTCATCGTACCCTGTTACTTCGTTTTCTAATTTAAGTAAATTATTAATATAAGGACTACCTTTTAGTACATCGTCTCGAACCGCCATAACATCAATTTTATGACCGTAACTTTCATATAATTTTCGTATTGTCGGAGTTGAACATAATGTATCACCCATTGCGGGCGAGGGAACTTTGAAAAGTATTTTTTTTGTGAGTGTTTCTGTTAAATTTTTACTATTGTTATTCATCGTATTTAATCCTTACCATGAAAACTAATATTTTTAGTTTACTAAGTAAACCATAGGTATTATGTTTAAAAAAAAATATTTATGAAGAAATTAGACGAATCTTTTGACTGGGGTAATAGTACAGATAATTTTATTTATGGTGTAACTAATGAAGTGTTTGAAGAATTACATTACGAAAGAATTTATCCTGTAAGAAAAGGTGATGTAGTATTAGATTTGGGTGCAAGTGTAGGACCATTTACTTGGAGTGTGTCTGATAGGGCTTCAAGAATCTACTCTTTTGAGCCAATTCCAAATACATATAAAATTTTGGAGAAGAATACTTCAAATCTTAATAATGTTGAGGTAATTAAGAAAGCCCTATATCATACTTCAGGCACATATAAATTTCCATTCGATAATAATTTAGGTGAAGGTCCTTGTGGAACTATGTCTAAAGAAGATGAAATTAAAATAAAAAATGAGGGTATCGTAGTAGATACTTTATCTTTTATGGATTTTATTAAAGAATATAATATCGATAAAATTGACTTTATTAAAACCGATACTGAAGGTGGTGAGTATAACTTATTTAAAGATGAGAATATTCATTTTTTAAAAAACAATGTTCGTAATATTGTAGGTGAATTTCATTTAATAAGTAAACTACATAAAACTGAGTTTAGATATTTTAGAGATAAATACTTAAAACAATTTAAAAACTATAAAATACTTTCATCAATTGGTAATGTTGATATTACGTGGTCATTATTTAATGATAATATTTACGATAGTTACAATGTAAAAAATTTACCTCCTTTTATTGATTATTATGAATTAATATATGTTTACATAAGTAATGAATAAAATTTTAATTAATATAGTTTCTAATAGTATCGGTGATAATATTGCCGCAATACCTTACATTGATAGATATCGTACAGATAATTCAGATAAGACGATTTATGTGAAATGTAATGGATTATTAAAACCATATTTAAAAGACTCTTATCCTGATTTAAATTTTGATGAGTCTTCGAATTATGAAAAAACTATAAATTTAGAATATAATTTTAACTTACCGATACAAAAAGGTTATGCGATTCAGTTAGGTTATGATGGTGATGAATATATAAGACCATTATTGAAATTTAAACCAAAAGATAAACCTTTAAAAGATAAATATGTATGTATGGGTGTACACTCGACCATGCAAATGAAGTATTGGAATCATCCAAAAGGTAAATCAGAACAGAAAAAGTCAACTAATTGGGTTTTATTAGGTCAAAAATTACGTAAATATGGTTTTAAACCTGTTGTTGTTGAAAAAGATGAACTTTTTGGTTCTAGACCTTTTTTTAATGGTATACCATCAGGTTGTATTAAAAGGATTAATTTACCTTTTGATGATGTATTAAATCATATATACCATTCAGAGTTTTACATTGGATTAAGTTCAGGTTTAAGCTGGTTGGCACATTCGATGAATAAAAAAGTGGTCATGATATCAAATTTTACAGAAGAATGGAATGAATTTGATTTAAATATTACGGATTATAAAAGAATCACTAACAAAAGTGTTTGTCATGGATGTTTTAATAAAATTAATACCTTAGAAGAAAAAAAATCCGTGTCTAATGACTGGTATTATTGTCCTTTACATTCAAAAACAAATCGTCAGTTTGAGTGTCATACCTCAATAACACCAGATTATGTTATAAACAATATAAAAGATTGGTTAGTATGAAAATAGAAGTATCGACAGGTGAAATATTGGATAAACTATCCATTCTACAAATTAAAAAACTTAATATATTAGAAGAAGATAAACTTATTAATGTTAAAAAAGAATTTGATTATCTACTTAATATTGTCGAAAATGAAATAGGTATACCAACTTCAGATGAGTTATATCTTAAATTATTCACAATAAATAAAAAATTATGGGATATCGAGGATGATATTCGAGATAAGGAGCGTGCAAAATCTTTTGGTGATGAATTTGTTAATTTAGCTCGTTCTGTTTATTTCACTAATGATGAAAGAGCAAAAGTTAAAAAGGAAATAAATGTCAAGTACGGTTCCGATTTTGTTGAAGAAAAATCTTATAGTGATTATTAATTAGTTCGGTTGATATCTATCTTCATCCACATAATAGTTTCCATATGTAAATGACCCTATTTCAGGGTCATTTACATCTATAGTTTGTGCAAAGTAAAGTTTAATAAATTCATTATTATCTTTACGATATTGATTGTCCTATTATTTTTGACGCTCCAGATAAAAATATACTACCTATTTTATTAATAGTGTTTGGAGCAACATTATTAATACTATCCAATAAGTATGTCACTCCACCTGTTGGTGTTGGTGTTGGTGTGGGTGAAGGAGTAATGGTTGGTGTAATTGTTTGAGATGGTGTTGGTGTGGGTGTTCCTCCTTCTGTATAATATACCTTTAAAGCTAATCCTCTTACAGCGACCACTACTGGTGTTAAAGTAATTGAGTCAACATCAATTCTAAAACCAAAATCTGCTTGGTTCGCAGGGTCCCATGATAGACCAACCAAATTAGTTGGTCCTCCAACCAATACTTGACCACCCCCATTAGGGTCGGGGTATCGGTCATTTGGACCTATAAAAGTATTAGAATAAAGTGAAGAAGAATATGAACTACCATTATATAAACGAATAGATATTGTAGCACTTTCAGTAGGTCCTGTAGAGCCTGCGGTACCTATATTACCTGTTCCTGTTGCTATGGTAGTAGATACCAATTCAATACCGTTTATTGTTGCACCTGCAGGGATTTGACCACTATCAAAACAATTATACCATAATGTTGCACGGTTTGCCGCAGTTGCAACTGCGGCACTTGATGTTGTTTGGTCTCTGTGGACTCTTATAGGAAATGACCAATTTGTTTTACCCGCAACACTCGCATTTGATAGTGGACCTAATGATGATGTACTTGCCATTTTTAAAAACTTCTAGACATGTTTAATTCCCAAGTTAATTCAGATAACCATATCCATCCTGTATTATTATCGTACCAATAGTCCGCAATAAAATAGTCTCCCTCCACATAATATACACCAATATAATTACCGTCCACATCAGGTATAATTGAAGGGTCAGTAGGTATTGTACTACTTAACTCAGTTTTATATAAAGTATCATCAAAATAATTTCTTATTTCATATGACCCTTTGTTATTAATATATTTTGCTCTGTTAAAAGTTGAATCCATTTTGTGTTGTTATGCTATTTCTACCCATGTTTTATCAGGAGAGAAGTATATAACGCCGTAAGTAGGACTTAATACATAACCTAAAATTCTAACCACATCTCCTGATGATGCTGGCGCTGTTGTTGTAATACCTCCTTCTGCCGTATCCGAAAGATAAACTATATCACCAACTGACGAAGTTGATATATTACTGTCAGCCCTAATAACACCTTCTATCAACATAGCATTCTTGTCAGCATCTTTAGTACCCATAACTAACATACTTGTTGAGAATGTAGTTGCACTTGCAACTGCTAAATCCCAATCAACACTACCTGAATTATCTCTCATATAGTACACTTTACCAATACTTGCCGAAGCGGTTGTTTTCCAATTGTCTGCAATTCTAGAACCTCTACCAAAATCACCTAACGATGATGCATTATATTTAAGTGTCTCTACCTGTATTTTATTTATAGTACCTGTACTAGATACTACTAAGTCACCAGTTACAAATAATTCTGTCCCATCAAAAGTAAGATTACTTTCAACAGTAGCGTTAGGTGCGGTTCCATTAAGTGTAATAACTCCATCATTTGTTGTACCTACTAATGTTAAAGTACCTGAAGAACCTGATGTTCCACTACTACCTGAAGTGCCTGATACTCCTGAAGTACCTGATGTTCCTGACGTACCACTACTTCCTGAAGTGCCCGATACTCCTGATGTACCGCTTGAACCTGATGTTCCACTACTTCCTGAAGTGCCTGATACTCCTGAAGTACCTGATGTTCCTGACGTGCCACTACTTCCTGAAGTACCTGATACTCCT
>Ga0208161_1000727_pt1 | contig 18231 bp, 20 predicted proteins | sample CB_VirMetaG_3_FD_184538 | JGI IMG/M metagenome (GOLD analysis project Ga0208161, IMG submission 184538) | Freshwater to marine saline gradient viral communities from Chesapeake Bay - CB_1508_1S Viral MetaG (SPAdes) (version 4) | ecosystem: Environmental > Aquatic > Marine > Coastal | place: USA...
GAGGCGGATCCTATAATGTCATCTTTCTTGACGAGTTCGCTTTCATCCCGAATCACATTGCTGATGACTTCTTTGCCTCTGTTTATCCTACTATTTCTTCTGGACAAAGCACAAAGGTAATCATCGTTTCTACTCCTCGTGGTATGAACCACTTCTACCGCATGTGGCATGATGCGGAAAGAGGTAAAAACGAATACGTACCAACAGAAGTTCATTGGTCAGAAGTTCCGGGTAGAGATACGAAATGGAAAGAGCAAACAATTGCAAATACTTCTGAACAGCAATTTAAGGTTGAGTTTGAATGTGAATTTTTAGGTTCTGTCAATACACTCATCAATCCAGCAAAACTTAAAAATCTTGTTTATGAAACTCCTATAAAAAGAAATGCAGGACTTGACATTTATGAAAATGCAAAACCAGAAAATAACTATCTCATTACTGTTGATGTTGCTCGGGGTTTGGGTAACGACTATTCTGCTTTTATCGTGTTTGATATCACACAATTCCCGTATAAAGTCGTTGCAAAATACCGGAATAATGAAATCAAACCAATGCTCTTTCCCAACATTATTGAAGAAGTTGGGAAAGCGTATAATGATGCTTGGTTACTAATAGAAGTTAATGACATTGGTGATCAGGTTGCAAGTATTTTGCATTATGACTTGGAATATGATAATCTTTTGATGGCATCAATGAGAGGTCGTGCTGGACAAATTGTTGGTACAGGATTTAGTGGCAAGAAATCTCAGCTTGGTGTTCGTATGACATCCGCAGTTAAAAAATTGGGATGTTCTAATCTTAAAACATTTTTAGAAGATGACAAATTATTGACAGTTGATTATGAGATAATTAATGAGCTGACTACTTTTTCACAAAAACATAATACATTTGAGGCGGAAGAAGGTTGTAATGACGATTTGGCGATGTGTTTGGTTATATTCTCTTGGTTAGTTGCTCAGGATTACTTCAAGGAAATGACGGATAATGACATTCGTAAAAGAATCTATGAAGAGCAAAGAAATCAGATCGAACAGGATATGGCGCCATTTGGTTTTATCGTAGATGGTCTAGATGATAATAGTTTTACTGATAATCAGGGAGATAGATGGTATACTGATGAATATGGAGATAGAAGTTATATGTGGGACTATGGTTGATGGATATTGATGATCAGGTAGGATTAGAAAATTTATTATTTTTTGACCGCCGTTGTAGAACATGTGGAGAAGTTAAAGGTCTTTTGACCGATTTTTATTTAACAAGAAAAAATAGAAATAATTTAGCATCTTCATACTCATATGAATGCAAAATTTGTACTATTGAAAGAATATCAAAAAATAGAAAAAAAACAAAAAATACTCTTGAATGGTATTATCCAGATTGGTAGTGTTCATGCATTGTTTCCCCATTGAAAATACCCCTTTTCATAAATATTTTTAGATAAATTTGGATTGCGAGGGAAATTAAGATGCCATTAAATTTAGCATCTCCTGGTATCGTAGTAAGGGAAGTTGATTTAACTGTAGGTAGAGTTGACCCTACTAGTAACCAAATAGGAGCTATTGTTGCACCATTTGCACAGGGACCAATTGATGTTCCTACTTTGGTAGAAAACGAAAATGATTTGGTCAACGTTTTCGGAAAACCATATGAAACTGACAAACACTTTGAAAGTTGGATGACTGCATCTTCTTTCTTAGCATATGGAGGACCATTAAGAGTAGTTAGAGCAGATGATACTGCTTTTAGAAATGCATATTCTGGATCTGGATCCGCACCAAAAATTAAAAGTGTAGATCATTACACAGAATTAGGATATGATGAAAATAATATTTCTGGTGTCACAGTTGCTGCAAGAAACTCTGGTTCTTGGGCAAATGGAATTAGAATAGGTATTATTGATGCAAAAGCGGATCAACTTTTAACGCTTGATAGCGTAACTGATATATCTGTTGGTGCTGGCGTAAGTCAAGCAGTTCCTTCTGGTACTATTATTTCTACTGCAGGTGCCGGTACAACTTCGGTATTAGATGGTTATTATAAAGGTATTGTTACTGAAGTTGATGCTACTAATAGTAAAATAGGAGTTAAAATTTTAACTCATGTTTCTTCCGCCAATGTAGAGACATCAGTAGATTATACCCCCAATGGAAGTTATCGTTTTACCGATTCTTCGATCGATTTTCCAAACGTTGGTGGTGGAACAACATCAGTAACAGTAACAAGAGGTGCTCTTAATAGCACTGCAGTATCAATTACTGCAGGAGTAGCATTAACAGCATATTCTTTAGAGAGTTCTTTAACTCTTGACATGCCTGGTGGAGAATCTTTAGGAGCCGCTTCAACTGTTGTTGGTATTGCGACTGCCGGAATTCAAGCAACTGGAAACCACTTCCTTCAAATAGGTAATGAAATTATTTCACTTAGTGGTGCTACAATTGGGATTGGACAAATAACACTTGCCTCTAATAGTAGAGGTGTTGAATCAACATCCGCATCTTCTCATGCTGACGGTGCTTCAGTAAAACATTTAGAAAAGTTTGAAGATGTTGCTTCCGTTGTTTCTTTATCTGGACATAGCAATATTCTTGCTTCTGAAACTAGTATTGGAATTTCGACAACCAGAACCGGAATAAGCACTATATTTAATGCAGGTGGTTTTGCCAGAGTTGGTGATCAGTTTATGGGGATAAGTGCTCTTATAGAAGGTGGATCAACTTCAACTAGAACAGCTACTGCAAAAGAAGATTGGTTTGATCAACAAACTCTAACAATTGGTACTGTATCCACAGGTGCTGGGTCTGTAGATAGAACCATTAAGTGGAATACAATTGCAGAAAGACCTTCAACATCCAGTTATGCTGAAGCAAGAGGTTCCAGATTTGATGAAGTTCATGTTGTAGTAATTGATGGTGATGGAAAAATTACCGGAAATACTGGAACAATTCTTGAGAAGCACTTAAATCTTTCTAAAGCAAAGGATGCCGAATTCTCTGTGGGTTCTCCATCTTATTGGAGAAAGTATATTAAGTCTGGATCAGCGTATATCTTTGGGGGTGGGGCACCAACAGGAATTGTAACAACAGGATTTAGTTCTGGTTATACTAAATTTACTGATGGTGGTTGGGATCAAAATGCAGAAGATTCTGCAAATGGTCCAGTAATATTTGATGCTATCGGCAATCACAATATTACTTTAGCAGGTGGTTTAAATTATGGTGGAAAAACTGACTTAGTTACTACTGGAAGTTTAGATGCATCTTTAGCGAATGTCGTTAGTGGATACGGATTACTCGAAAATAATGATCTATATGATGTAGATTTCTTACTCATGGGATCTGGAAGATTTGATAAATTCCAAACTCAAGCACTTGCTAATAAATTAATTTCTGTTGCGGGTTTAAGACAAGATTCTATTGCATTCATTTCACCAAATAGAGCATCATTATTAAATGATACTTCAGATGGAACTGCAACGACTATTAATTCTGATTCAGTTATCACCGATAACTTGGTAGATTTCTATTCAGGTGTTAATTCGTCTTCTTATGCAGTATTTGATAGTGGATACAAATACATGTATGATAGATTTAATGATGTATTCAGGTATATTCCATTAAATGGTGATATTGCAGGAATTTGCGCAAGAAATGATATTGATAACTTCCCATGGTTCTCTCCCGCAGGAACAGTAAGAGGTACTATATTGAATTCTGTCAAACTTGCATATAATCCATCAAAGGTACAAAGAGACATTCTTTATTCTAACAGAATTAATCCGGTTATTTTCTCACCCGGCGCAGGAAATATTCTCTTTGGTGATAAGACTGGTCTTGCCAAGGCATCCGCATTCGATCGAATTAATGTCCGTCGTTTATTCATCTATCTTGAAGATGCAATTTCTGCTGCAGCAAGAGATCAACTCTTTGAATTTAATGATGAGATTACAAGAACAAACTTTGTAAATATTGTTGAGCCGTTCTTACGTGATGTCCAAGGTAAGAGGGGAATTATAGATTATGTTGTAATTTGTGATGAGACAAACAACACCGCTGCAGTGATAGATAATAATGAGTTTGTGGCAGATATATTCATTAAACCTGCAAGATCGATTAACTTCATCGGTCTGACCTTTGTTGCCACCAGAACTGGTGTTTCGTTTGAAGAAATCGTCGGTAACGTTTAATTAATTAACAGAGAGGTTTAAAGAAAAATGGCAGATCGTAATCAACAGAAGACACTTCCGTTAAGAACAATCAATGACTTCAAGAGCAAGTTAGTAGGTGGCGGTGCAAGACCAAATCTATTTGAAGTTGAGTTAGCATTTCCAAGTCAACTTCAAATAAATAGTAAAGTTGTTGAAGATGCTAGATTTTTAGTAAAAGCAGCAGCTCTTCCATCGTCCACTATCAATCCAGTTGAAATTCCTTTTAGAGGAAGAATCTTAAAGATTGCTGGTGATCGTACATTTGAAACATGGACAATCACAGTTATCAACGATTCTACATTTGAAATTAGATCCGCATTCGAAAAGTGGATGAATTTCATTAATAAACTTGATGATGGCACTGGTGCCACAAATCCAATTGATTATCAAAGACATGCAAGAGTTCATCAATTAGATCGTGAAGGAAAGATTCTCAGATCTTATAAGTTCTGGGATATTTTCCCAACGAATCTTTCTACAATTGATTTAAGTTATGAAACTACTGATACGATTGAAGAATTTACTGTAGAAATGCAAGTCCATTATTGGGAAGCAATTAAAGGCACTGCTGAAAATGCAGGTGGAGAGAGCATTCTATAAATAGTAGATAATAGATCAGTCAAATTATAATGTCCAGACTATTTGGTTTTTCCATTGAGGAAAAAGACGCACAATCTCCATCAATAGTATCCCCCGTTCCTCGAACTAATGAGGACGGGGTTGATAATTATATAAGTAGTGGTTTTTATGGTCAATATGTAGATATTGAAGGCGTTTATCGTACAGAATTTGATTTAATCAGAAGATATAGAGAAATGGCACTTCACCCGGAGTGTGATGGTGCTATTGAAGATGTTGTTAATGAAGCGATTGTTAGTGATCTTTATGATTCTCCAGTTGAAATTGAATTAAGTAATCTCAATGCTAGTGATAAATTAAAGAGTATTATAAGACAAGAATTTAAGAAAATTAAAGAAATATTAGATTTTGATAGAAAATCACATGAAATTTTTAAAAATTGGTATGTTGACGGAAGACTTTATTATCTAAAAGTAATTGATTTAAAAAAACCTCAAGATGGAATTCAGGATCTGAGATATATTGATCCTTTGAAAATTAAATTTGTTAGACAAGAAAAGAAAAAAGATAGAAATATCATAGCACAAAATTCTACACTAAGAGGAGACACTGATAATCTAAAAGGAATATCTCCAGAAATTGAAGAATATTTTGTATATTCACCATCTCCAAATCAACCATCAAATAATTATTCCGCAGGAGTATCACAAAAGTCTTCTATAAAAATTTCTAAAGATTCTATTACATACTGCACATCTGGTCTTGTAGATAGAAACAATGGCACTGTTCTTTCATATCTTCATAAAGCAATCAAATCTCTCAACCAACTTAGAATGATTGAGGATTCTCTTGTAATTTATAGATTATCTCGCGCACCTGAGCGCAGAATTTTTTATATTGATGTTGGCAATCTTCCAAAGGTAAAGGCAGAGCAATACCTACGTGAAGTTATGAATCGTTATCGTAATAAACTTGTTTATAATGCAAGTACTGGTGAGGTTCGTGATGATCGCAAGCATATGAGTATGCTTGAAGATTTTTGGTTACCAAGAAGAGAGGGTGGTAGGGGAACAGAAATTACCACTCTTCCCGGTGGTCAAAATCTTGGTGAGCTTTCTGATATAGAATATTTTCAAAAGAAACTTTATAGATCTCTTGGTGTTCCGGAGTCCAGAATTGCTGCGGAAGGTGGTTTTAATCTTGGACGTTCATCAGAAATTTTAAGAGATGAATTAAAATTTGCCAAGTTTGTTGGTAGATTAAGAAAGCGTTTTGCATCCATGTTTAATGATATGCTTAAGACGCAATTAATTCTCAAAAATGTGGTATCTCCGGAAGATTGGGAAAAGATTAGTGATCATATTCAATATGATTTCATTTATGACAATCAGTTTGCAGAATTAAAAGAATCTGAACTGATGAATGAGAGATTAGGAATTCTTGCAACTATCGAACCTTATATTGGTAAGTTTTATTCTGCAGATTATGTTCGTCGTAAAGTATTGAGACAAACTGATTCTGAAATCATAGAAATAGATGCCCGGATAGAAAAAGAAATTAAAGATGGTATTATACCAGACCCAAGTGCTGTAGATCCAATAACTGGTGAGCCATTACCACAAGGTGGAGAGCAAAATGCTCTTGGTAATGTTCCAATGGAACCAGAAATAGATGGATCATCTACACAAGTCTAATATAATATAAATAATTTTATAATTATATTAAAAACATGGAAGAAATTATAGATTTGATTGCGACTGATTCTAGTGCATCGGATGTTAGCGATAAAATCAAAAACGTTTTATTTGCTAAAGCAGCAAATAAAATAGATTCCTCGAAACAAGCAGTTGCCGCATCATTATTTGCAGATACTGAAGCAACACAAGAGGAGGAATAATGGGAAGAATTTTATTAAAGGGAACAGAAATTCAAGTTCCAAATACAGTTGGTGCTGGATCTAGTTTTAGTGAAGCTACTGTCGTTCGCTTGGCAAACCCAAGTACAACTGATTATGTAATTACAGTATCTGAAACGAATGCTGGTCCCACAATTGGAACTTTTACTATGTTAGCCAATACGACAGAATTGTTAGAAAAGCAACCATCGCATACTGTTCATGTTAATACCGGAACAGATGTCTTAGGAACAAAAGTAGGATTCACAGGATAATCAAATGAAACTCATCACAGAAGAAGTATCAAACGTAAAAATTATTACCGAAGGCAAGGGTGCCAGTAAGAAATTATACATTGAGGGTGTTTTCCTTCAAGGCGACCTCAAAAATCGTAATGGAAGAATGTATCCAATGGAAACTCTTTCTCGTGAGGTAAAAAGATATAATGAAACTTTTGTGAATAAGGGTCGTGCTCTGGGAGAACTTGGTCACCCTGATGGACCTACTGTAAACCTTGATCGAGTCTCTCATAAAATTACTTCACTTACTCAAGAAGGAAATAATTTTAAGGGTAAGGCACAAATCCTCAATACTCCAATGGGTAAAATTGCATCTTCTCTTCTTGATGAAGGTGTAATGCTTGGCGTTTCTTCTCGTGGTGTTGGATCACTGAGAGAAGATCGTAGTGGTTGTAAAGTTGTTGGTGAAGATTTCATGTTAGCAACTGCTGCTGATATCGTTGCAGATCCTTCTGCCCCTGATGCATTTGTCCAAGGAATTATGGAAGGAAAAGAGTGGGTTTGGGAAGGTGGAATCCTTCGTGAACAACTTGCAGAAAGAACTCAGAGAAGAATTAATACTCTCGTTGATCAAAAAAGACTTGAAGAGCATAAGTTGAACTTATTCAACGAATTCCTCTCAAATCTTTAATTTATAAATAAATATAGATTAATACGAATCTATAAATCAAATGTCCGTTGGTAACAATTTACAAGAAATGGAAAACGTAGTAACCAAAGGCGCAGCAGCTGCTGACCCAATGCCTAAAATGGCAGATCCTGGCACACAGTTAGGAAATGTAGAGGATCTTGGTGGTCCTACCCCAGAAAACTATAGAGTTGATGATGACTCTGCTAAACTCAAAGATGCTGGAGCAATTCTTGCTCAAGTGAGAGATGTAGTTAATAAGGGAGCAAAACCTGCCGAAGCAATGCCTAAAATGGCAAAGGAAGAGGAAGAAATTGAAGGCGAAGTTGTTTATGAAGAAGAAGAAACTGACGAAGAAGTAGTTTCCGAAGAAGAGACTTCTGAAGAAGAAGTTATTGAAGAAACAATCGATGTTGAAGAGGACGTAAATGCTCTTCTCGAAGGTGAAGATCTTTCCGAAGAATTCCAAGAGAAAGCACGCACCATCTTTGAAGCAGCAATTCGTTCTAGAATTGCCGAAGTAAAAGAAGAAATTGAACAGCAATATGAGTCTGCTCTTATTGAAGAAGTTGTTGCTATCAAAGAGCAGTTAACTGATAGAGTTGATGCATACCTTGAGTATGTTGCCGACGAATGGATGCAAGAAAATCAACTTGCTATCGATCACGGTCTTAAGACTGAGATGACCGAATCATTCCTTGTTGGAATGAAGAGTCTTTTTGAAGATCATTATGTATCAATCCCTGAAGAAAAATATGATGTACTCTCTACAATGGTAGAGAAATTAGATGAGATGGAAGATAAACTCAACGAGCAGATCGAAAGAAATATTGCTCTCAATCAAAGATTAGCCGAGTCGGTTGCTGATGTAATCTTCTCTGAGGTCTGTGAAGGTCTTGCACTTTCACAGAAGGATAAACTCGCTTCTCTTGCGGAAAATGTTGAGTTTGATAGTGAAGAGAACTATCGTGAGAAACTGGTAACTCTGCGTAAGTCATACTTCCCAGAGAATGCCGGAACTCAAAGAGACAAATCTGATACTATTTCAGAGGAAACGACAGAGACTAAAGAATCTGTTTCGGGTTTAATGGAAACTTACTTGAGCACTCTGAATAGAGTCTCTAAAAAGTGATTTTTAAATCATAAATCAAACTAAAACTTTTAAGAGGTAAAAATCAAATGCAAATGCCTAATTTAGAGTATTTGCAGGAGAAGTGGGCACCTATCCTCGACCATGAGGGTATGGGACAAATCAAGGATAATCATCGTAAAATGGTTACCGCCCAGCTCCTGGAAAATCAAGAACAAATGCTCCGTGAAGAGCGTGAGTTTCTTTACGAGACTCCAACTAACGGCACTGGTTCATCAGGTGCAACCGCAGGTTTCTCTGGTGCATCATCCCTTGCTGGTGGTGCAACCGCCGGTTTCGATCCCGTTCTGATCTCTTTGATCAGACGTGCAATGCCTAACTTGGTCGCTTATGACCTCGCTGGCGTCCAACCAATGAATGGTCCTACTGGACTCATCTTCGCAATGCGCTCCCGTTATACCGGACAGAGCGGCACCGAAGCATTCTTCGACGAAGCAGATACAGCATTCTCCGGAACTAGCAGCACTAGAGCTGTTGGTGATGTTGGATCCGGTTATGTAAGTGGTTCTGATGGTGTTTCCGTTGGTTTAGGTACTACGGGATCAAATAGCATGGGAAGCAATCCTGGTCTTCTCAGCCCAGATAACGCTTCTACCCAACTCGACTATAAAGTCGGTCAGGGTATGGATACCGAAGATGCTGAATCTCTTGGTACTAACAGCCGTGAGTTCAACGAAATGGCTTTCTCGATCGAGAAGGTCACCGTTACTGCCAAGTCTCGCGCACTGAAAGCTGAGTATTCACTTGAGCTTGCTCAAGACCTCAAGGCAATCCACGGTCTGAATGCCGAAGCGGAATTGGCAAACATCCTCTCCACTGAGATTCTTGCCGAAATCAACCGCGAAGTCATCAGAACCATCTATAAGGTTGCTGAGTCTGGTGCTCAAGCAAATACCGCATCTGCCGGCATCTTCGACCTCGACGTTGACTCCAACGGTCGCTGGTCTGTTGAAAAGTTCAAGGGTCTGATCTTCCAAATCGAGCGCGAAGCCAACGCTATCGCACAAAGAACTCGTAGAGGAAAGGGCAACATGATCATGTGCTCTGCCGATGTTGCTTCTGCACTCACCATGGCAGGTGTCCTTGATTATACTCCTGCTCTCAACGCTAACCTGAACGTTGATGACACTGGTAACACCTTTGCTGGTGTGCTTGCCGGTAAGTATCGTGTATATATCGATCCTTATTCTGCTGCTGGTGGAAACGTTGCTAATCAGTACTTCGTTGCTGGTTATAAGGGTACTTCGCCTTACGATGCAGGTCTCTTCTACTGCCCATATGTTCCTCTCCAAATGGTTCGTGCCGTTGGTGAGAACACCTTCCAGCCAAAAATTGGATTTAAGACTCGCTACGGCATCGTCGCTAATCCATTCGCTGAGGGTTCATATGCAGACGGTCAAGGACTTGGACGCCTGAAGGTTAACTCTAACCGTTACTACAGAAGAGTACGTGTTAACAACCTTATGTGATTCTTTATCACATATTTCTTACAGGGATCCTTCGGGATCCCTTTTTTTATCTAAATACAATTAAAAATGGCAAGAGCATTTGATAAACAAATAGATAATAGGAATTTCTTATCTCCTATTGGATTTAAGTTTACTTTAGCAAGATATCCAAAAGTATCGTTTTTTTCAAATTCTGCTAGAATCCCGGAGATTAGTTTAGGAACAGCAATTCAACCCAATTATCTTAAAGATATTGATATTCCCGGAGATAAATTAACATATGGTGACTTTTCTTTAAGATTTTTGGTTGATGAAAATCTTGTAAATTATATGTCAATACATAATTGGTTAACTGGATTGGGATTTCCAGAAACTGGTAAAAACTATACAGATTTAATTACTGGAGATAATTTAACAGATCCTCAAAATGCATTTAGTGATGGAAGTCTTCATATTTTAAATAGTAATTATAGAGATGTTGCTATTGTAAAATTTAGAGATTTATTTCCCACATTTCTTACTTCTCTAGATTTCGAATCTTCAGATACGGACATCAATTACTTTACAGCAGAGGTTACTTTCAAGTATACTATCTATAATATACTATCACCTGACAATAGAACGCCCCTATGAATCTTGAGCAAATTCAGGAGATGTGGGAGAGAGATTCTTTCATAGATCCAGATAACTTACATGATGAATCACTTAAAATTCCTCAACTTCACTCTAAATACTATACCATATACAATACGATTACTCTTTTAAGAGAAAAGGCAAGAGAGTCTTTTAATCGTGTGAGATTAGAAAGATACAATTATTATGCAGGCAAAGCACCTGCAGAAGTGTATGAAGAAGATCCTTTTCCTTATAAGATAAGAGAAAAAGATGTACTTCAACGCTATCTTGATGCTGATGAAAGATTAACAGCAGTAGATTTAAAGATTAAATATTACGATACCATGTTAAAGTTTCTTGAAGAGATTATTAAGACTATCTCTAATAGAACTTTTCAAATTAAGAATGCAATCGAGTGGCACAGGTTCCAAGCAGGATTTAACTAATGGACAAAGAATCCAAGTTTGTAATGGATTTTGGTATAGAAGATATTCATCTTTTATACCATTGTGTATGTAAAAGAATAGAAACCTGGGAGGGATATCCTTCCAGGCATCCGTTTGAGCAGGAGCATCTACATTATCTTAAAACAGAATTATATAAGGCAGTTTTGGATTTCAAGTTTAATTGTGGAGAATAATAAATAATTAAAAAAGTTTTCAGAAAAATGTATTTCGAAGAAGAAATTCTTGATGAAAGGACCCTAATGAAGGGTAAGAAAATCAAAAAGTCTGGGACTATGGATATTCCTGGATCGGAAGGTGCCGCAAGAAGAGATGTTTCTCGTGCAGGATTTAGAAAAAGAGGTCCAATTCAGGATCCAAAAGTTGAAAAGAGTGGAAAGGATGTTCCTGTATGGGTAAGAACTCATAGTTCTCCTAGAGATTATGCTGCTCATACCGCAAGAAAGCAACACAGAGAGGGAGATAAACCACAAAGTAGAGAATTGAGAAAACAATTCGGTAAAACTGGTGCCAAAAAAGATTCGCCAGTCCATGATATTACTGTTGGTTCTCCCAAATCAAAAGTTAGAGATCCTGGTCAGAGAGCAAGACAATTTGTTGGTGCTCTTAAGGATGTAAAGAATAAGATGAAGTCAAAGAAAGGAGTTGCTACAAACACTCCTACTGCTATTGATTCTGCCAAGTCTAAGGGTAAGAAAAATAGAAGTGGTGAGGAAGGGGCAGAGCAAAGAGGTAGAATTTATAAAAAATTAGGAATGGGAGAAAGAAATCCCAAGACTGGTGTTCAAATGGCTAAACTAAATGATTCTTTTGGTAAAAAGACATTTGGTGAGTTTATATATGAATGTTATGTTGTTATGGAAGCGAAAAAATATACTAGAACTAGATCCAGAGAAGATGCTGAGAAGATTCGTCAATCAAAACCAAATCCAAAAGATTATAGACTGAATAATGCTCAAACTACTGATATGCCTTTTTGGAGATTAGTATTAAAAGCAAAAAGAGATAATCAATCTACTAGGAGAAAAGAAAGAATAAATTCGGTATCATCACCAGAGCATATGGCATCTGGTAAAGCAAAAGAAGAAAAACTAAAAAAAGCGGGTTTGGATGCACACCATATTACTCCAATACATTATTCTGCAAAATTGAAGAAAAGTATGACTGATGATGAGTGGAAAAAAAGAGTAGAAAGAGATGCTGCAGATGGAATTTATCATGGACACCATCCTAAAAACTTGATGGGAACAGTGAATAAAAATACTCCAGAAGAAAGAAGGAGAAGGGGAATACATCATAGAAAAGCTGGGGCACATGAATTAGAAGCAAAAACAAAAGATCTTTCTCATGTTGGACATAAAGGATTACTTTCTATGGCTCATAAAAGAAGATTGAGAAAAGAAAAAGAAGAAAGAGCGGACCAGATAGCAAGAATGGATGTTTCGGGGAGAGCAAATAACCTTCCAGAAAGAGGATAGTCCAAGGCAATAAATACATATAGGAATAACCTATATGTATGTCTCATTTGATAATTCAAAAGAAAAACGAAGTATATTTAACAATAAAGGCAGAACCTCACGTTTATTACGAACTTGCAGATCAGTTCACGTTTGAGGTTCCTGGTGCAAAGTTTATGCCTCAGTTTCGCAATAGGCACTGGGATGGAAAAATTCGTTTATTCAATACAGAAACTAGTGAGATATATGTTGGTTTATTGGATAAAGTCGTAAGATTTTGTGAAACTCATGATTATACTTATGAGTTTGTAGACAATAAATTTTATGGTCTTCCTTTTGAGACAAACAATATGATCTCTAAGGAAGGCGTTAAAGACTATATAAATGCTATCTGTAAGTATTTCCCTAGAGACTACCAAATAGAAGGGGTCTACGACGCTCTAAGACATAATAGAAGACTGCTGATATCCCCAACTGCTTCTGGAAAGTCTCTGATGATATATTCTCTTGTGAGATATTATGTTGAGAAGCAACAAAATATTCTGATAGTTGTTCCAACGACTTCGCTTGTAGAGCAAATGTATAAAGACTTTGCAGACTATGGTTGGGATGTAGGTTCATTTTGCCACAAGATTTATGCGGGACGTGAAAGAGAGACTGATTCTCAGGTGATTATCACCACCTGGCAGTCCATCTACAAGCTACCCCGCAAATATTTTTCAAGATTTAATGTGGTCGTTGGAGATGAAGCACACCAGTTTAAATCAAAGTCTCTTATATCTATAATGTCAAAACTTGCAGATTGTAAGTATCGTTTTGGTTTCACCGGAACTCTTGATGGCACACAAACTCATAAGTGGGTATTGGAGGGTCTCTTTGGACCATCATATAAGATTATCAAAACTGATGAGTTAATGAAAAAGGGACATGTTGCTCAACTGGATATTAATGTACTTCTACTGAAGCACCCAGCACATAGATTTGAAAATTTTGAAGAAGAGGTCCAGTATATCATAAATCATGAACGAAGAAATAAATTTATTCGAAATCTTGCTCTCGATCTTAAAGGTAATACTCTTATTCTATTCTCCAGAGTAGAAGGTCATGGTCAACCTTTATATGAAATGATAAATAGCAATAAGATTGATGATCGACATGTCTTTTTTGTTCATGGTGGAGTGGCAACAGAAGACAGAGAAAAAGTAAGAGAGATTACAGAGAAAGAGAATGATGCGATTATTGTTGCATCTTATGGAACATTCTCTACTGGCATTAACATTAAAAACTTACACAATGTTATTTTTGCTTCTCCTTCCAAGTCAAGGATTAGGAATCTCCAATCAATTGGTAGAGTTCTCAGAAAAGGAAATAACAAAACAAAAGCAACACTCTATGATATTGCTGACGACATTTCCTACAAGTCCAGGAAAAATTATACTTTAAATCATCTAATCGAAAGAATTAAAATTTATAACGAAGAAAATTTTAATTATGATATTGTAAACATACCGCTTAAAAATTAATATGGGAGATGAATTTCACGCAATCATAAAAATGATATCTGGAGAAGAAGTATTGTCATTAGTAATGGTGGACGAGAATGATGGAGATCCTATTCTCATTCTTCAAAATCCAGTAATTGTAAAAATGTTAGAAAATAGAGGAGGATCTTATATAAAAGTAAAACCTTGGATAGAACTATCTAATGATGATTTTTTTATTGTTAGACAAGATAAAATTATTACTATGACTGAAACTACAGATGAGAAGTTAATCAATATCTACACTCAATATATTACAGACTCTTCTAATGAAGATACTGATGATTTTAATCAATATGGAAAAGTAAAGCCATCTGAAAAGATGGGATATATTTCAACAGTCAAAGAAGCCCGTAAAAAACTAGAAAATATATTCAAGTTAGAAGTAGAAGATACTAAAGAAAGCTAAATCTCATCCTTTAACCCTAACAAAGGTATTCTACTGCTGACACGCTACCTTGTCAAGTCTTTGTTGATGTGCTAAAATAAAGATATCTTATAGAATTAGTAATCGATGTCATGCCTAAAAAGAAATCAGAACATTATGTAAATAATAAAGAGTTGTTGGAGGCAATGATCGTTTACCGTACAAAAGTCGAAAAGAAATATAAAGAGATATACGGTAAAGATTTACGAGAACAACCAAAGGAAGAAAGAGCACGAAGATGGGATGGTAAACCTCCCATTCCAAATTATCTTGGAGATTGTTTTTTAAAGATCGCAACTCACTTATCATATAAACCAAACTTTGTAAATTATATGTTTCGTGAGGACATGATTTCAGATGGAATCGAAAATTGCGTTCAATATATTCATAATTTTGATCCTGAGAAATCCAAAAATCCTTTTGCTTATTTTACGCAGATTATTCATTATGCTTTTCTCCGTAGAATCCAAAAAGAGAAAAAGCAACTTGACATTAAAACCAAAATTATCGAAAAAACAGGTTTCGATGAAGTTATGATGGTTGATGACAGTTTGCTTTCAGGACACAGTTCGGACTATAATACTATTAAAGATAATATTCAGTACCGCAATCGATAATTATGAATGATAAAATAATTGTTTATGATAATTTTTTGAGTGATGAAGATTTGAAAAATGTATTCATTAATATGCAAAAAAATGAATCTAGTTGGTACTTAAAACAAAAATCAACATACAAAAAAGGTGTAAATGCTAATGAGTTTGGACAATTAATGGTAAGCAATATTACATTCTTTAATGATTATCTTTTTGATAAAATTAAAACGTATTTAAATATTAAATCATGTGATATTCAAAGAATATATTTTAATGGACAATTGCCACATATTCATGGACATTTTCATGAAGATGGTTGTGATAATACTGTGTTGATTTATGTTTCAGAATATGATGAAGAATGGGGAGGATTTACTCAAATAAAAACTCCAAACAGCAGATGTAAGTTCATATATCCAATTCAAAAAAGAATGTTATCTTTTCCAGGAAATTGGGAACATAAAGGATTTGCATATTCATATGATTTTTGTCCTATGAGACTATCTTTAGCATATAAATTAAACAATGTGAAATTATGAAAATTACTGACGACATTATCGCACGTTTGGGAGAAGCACTGGACATGCGAAAGAAAGATGGCACACCCATATGGAGTGACGATCAAGAAATTGAAATCAACATCGCAGGAACTTTTGCGAATGATAAATTCATCGTTATCAATAAAAAACGACCAAGAGAAGAAAGCACTCCCGACCCTAATTTGAAAGCACACCACTCTAAATGAAAGTAGCAATCATCACAGACACTCACTATGGCGCCAGAAAAGGTTCAAAGTTTCTTCATGATTACTTTGAACTTTTCTACAAAAATGTCTTCTTCCCTGCTCTAAAGGAACATGGCGTAGAAACTGTGATTCATATGGGAGATGCTTTTGATAGTCGAAAGTCAATTGACTATCAAAGTCTTGAGTGGGCAAAGAGAGTTGTATTTGAACCACTCAAAGAGTATGATGTTCATATGATTATTGGCAATCATGATACTTATTATAAAAACACCAATGATGTAAATTCTCCAGACCTTCTTCTTCAAATTTATTCAAATGTTAAAACATACAGCAAAGCAACGGAAGTTAACATTGGAGGACTGGATATTTTATTTCTACCTTGGATTAATTCGGAAAATGAAAATGAAACCTATCAACTTATTCAAAAGACATCTTGCAAGTGTGCGATGGGGCACCTTGAGCTCCAAGGATTTAGAGTTAATCGACAAATCATCATGGAGCATGGTACTGACGGCAAGTTATTTGAGAACTTCACCAGAGTCTACAGCGGTCACTACCACACTCGATCGGATGACGGAAAGGTCTTCTATCTAGGAAATCCTTATGAGATGTATTGGAATGATGTAAATGACCCAAGAGGATTTCATATTTTTGATACAGAAACTCTAGAGCACATTGCAATTGATAATCCTTATAAGTTATTCTATAATATTTACTATGAGGATACAAACTATAAACTTTTCAATGCCTCTGAATTTAAAGATAAAATTGTAAAGGTTATTGTTCGTAAAAAATCAAAACCAAAAGACTTTGAAAAGTTTATTGATAAGATTCACTCTGCCGGTGTTCAAGAACTTAAAATTGTAGAAAACTTTGCCATTCAGGAATCTGAAGATTTTGAAATTAGTGAAGAAGAAAGTACGATTTCTATCTTGAATAGATATATTGATGAGTCCGAATTCGAATATGATAAGACAACAATTAAAGGTATATTCGAGGACTTATATAGACAAGCGTGTGAAGTAGAGTAATGTTTCTTCTAACCCTCAAAGACAGAAAAGATGACGGAGCATATGCCGTTCAAAATAATTTGGGAGAAAAAGTTCTGTTTCTTTTTGAGGAAGAAGATGATGCCACTCGTTATGCTCTAATGCTTGAAGATGATGAAGATAAGGAAATGGAAGTCGTAGAAGTTGATGACGAACTTGCCATAAAAACTTGCATATTGTATAATTACAAGTATGCGGTGATTACACCAAATGACATTGTGATACCACCTAAGAATGATAACCTTCAAGAAGATTAAATGGAAAAATTTTCTCTCAACTGGAAATCACTGGACAGAGATTGATTTTCAAAAGAGCGCTACAAACTTAATCATTGGAACAAATGGTGCGGGCAAGTCTACTATGTTGGATGCCCTCACTTTTGTTTTGTTTAATAAACCTTTTCGTAAGATTAACAAACCTCAACTTGTTAATACGACAAATGAAAGGGATTGTCTTGTAGAAATTGAGTTTAGTGTAAACAATAAGGAATACTTAGTTCGTCGTGGAATCAAACCAAATGTGTTTGATATTGAAGTCAACGGAGTTGCTCTTCATAAAGAGGCAGATGATCGTGCTAATCAACGCATTCTTGAAGAGAACATTCTAAAAGTAAACTACAAATCATTTACTCAAATTGTGATTTTGGGTAGTAGCAATTTTGTTCCCTTCATGCAGTTGAATAGTACAAATCGTCGAGAGGTTATTGAAGATCTCTTGGATATTCGCATATTCTCCGCAATGAATAATTTGCTCAAGGATAAGATGAGAAATCTTAAGGAGCAGATTAAGTCACTTGATTTGAGGAAAGAAAACTTAAAAGATAAAGTCAAGATGCAGAAAGACTTTATTGAAGAACTTGAGAATCGCGGAAATGCTAATATAAATGCCAACAAAGAAAAGATTATCAAGTTAGATGGAGAAGTTGGCATTTATATTGAGGAGAATACAGGAACAGAAGAGACTATTCATAGTCTCACAAAAGAACAGGAAGAAGTTATTGGTGCGGGTGATAAGTTAGTAAAACTAAACAATCTCAAAGGTAAATTGTCTCAAAAGGTAGGTACAATTACCAAAGAACACATGTTTTTTACCGAAAATTCGGTATGCCCTACATGCACTCAGGATATAGAAG
>Ga0208161_1000728_pt1 | contig 18215 bp, 20 predicted proteins | sample CB_VirMetaG_3_FD_184538 | JGI IMG/M metagenome (GOLD analysis project Ga0208161, IMG submission 184538) | Freshwater to marine saline gradient viral communities from Chesapeake Bay - CB_1508_1S Viral MetaG (SPAdes) (version 4) | ecosystem: Environmental > Aquatic > Marine > Coastal | place: USA...
GGTTTTCAAAAAGGGGGTTCATGATTTTACAACCAGAGCGATTTTACAACCCCTCAATCCCTCTATTCTCAATCCCTCTATTCTCAAATAAATCTAATTTAATTTTTAGTGTTTTCATTTTTATTATGAATTACATATATACATAAAAAAAATTGAAATCAATTTTTATCTATTTCTTTTACACATATTATTTATTTGGACTACTAAAAGGACTACTAAAATGCGACCCTTTCATCCTAACAACGATATCAATATTATTATGAATGTTATTGATTGTAATATTGATAAGGAAAACGCATTAAAGGTAATTAAAATTAAATATAATTATCTTTATAAAAATGTTGTTGATAATTATGATTACTATTATCAAAAATATTTGAATTGTAAAATTGAAAAAGAAATATTAGAGTTTATTCACAACTTCAAGGATAAATACCCAAGATGTTGTGAAATGGTAAGTAATTTAAATCAGTCTTATCCTTTTGATTTAAAATTTGATATTATATTACATACTTCTGTTCTAATGTATAAATTACAAAATGGAGAATACAAAAAATATATGAGAATTCCTGATAAACAACTACCTAATAAGGTTATTGATTCAGTTTCTGTAACTTATATTAAAAATTTTGTTAAAGTTGCTGATGATGTTTTTCAAGCATTAGGGAAATATGAACCTTTTCCAAAACTAAATGTTCTAATTCCAGAAAATTTTATGAAAAAAATGGTAGAGCAAAACTGCGATTAAATTGTGTATCTGTCTGTGTATCTGTCTTTAACTAATTAAGTTTTCTTTTTTTATTTAATTAAAAAATTGAAATAGATTTTATCTTAAAATAATAATATCATATTATATTATAATGGCGAGTTTTCACACAAAAACATTTTTAAAACACGATGATTATATGACACCTTATTATGCTTGGGATAATATTAAACAATTTATTCCAACCGATAAAATTATTTGGGAAGCATTTTATGGAAATGGACAGAGCGGAACACATTTACAAAAATTAGGATTTAATGTAATTCATGAAGAGGTTGATTTTTTTGAAAATAATTTTGGGGATATTGTTGTAAGTAACCCTCCTTTTTCAAAAATACCTGAAATATTAACAAGACTTAAAGAATTAAATAAACCATTTATTCTTATAATGCCGTCTTCTAAAATAAACACTCAATATTTTAGAAAATTATTTTCAAATACAGATGACCCTATACAAATCATTATACCTAGAAAGCGTATCCATTTTGAAAAACTTGTTAACGGAATAGTTCCTGATAATTGGAAAAATGCTTGTAATTTTGATTGCTTTTATTATTGCTGGAAAATGGGACTTGAAAGAGACATTATTTGGTTGAAAAATGAAAACGAATAAATATATATAAAAAAACTTAATATTTAAATATCATTATATATTAATGACTACAAAAACAAATGAAGTTCGTAAACAAGGACTGGATAAATTTTATACCATACCAAGTTATTCCAAAAAATGTATTGATAAAGTATTTGAATTGTATGATAAATCCAACTTTGATTTAATTGTTGAACCAAGTTCAGGTAATGGTAGTTTCTTTAATCAATTAGAATTTCAAAACAAAGTTGGAATAGATATTTCACCTGAAAATGAAAATATTATAAAAATGGATTTTTTTGATTACCAACCTCAAACACTTAAAAATAATATATTGGTTATTGGTAATCCTCCTTTTGGAAAAGTAAGCTCATTAGCAATAAAATTCTTTAATCATTCTTCTAAATGGTCTAATGTAATTGCTTTTATTATTCCAAGAACTTTTAGACGACCAAGCGTTCAAAATAAACTTAATAAAATGTTTCATTTAATTTATGATGAGGATGTTTCAACTAAACCTTGTTGTTTTACTCCTCAAATTATGGTAAAATGTTGTTTTCAAATATGGGAAAAAAAAGACTTTGAAAGACCTTTTATAGATTTACCAACAAAACATGAAGATTGGGAATTCTTATCATTTGGAGCAATTAATGAGAATGGACAACCTATACCACCAAATGGTGCTGATTTTGCTATGAGGGCGTATGGTGGTAATGTTGGTAAAATAGAAAAAATAAAATTAAATGAGTTGGTGGCTAAAAATTTTCATTGGATTAAAAGTAATATAAACAAAGAAGAATTAATAAACAGATTTAATCAATTAGACTATTCAGATAGTTTAAATACAGCAATACAAAATTCAATGGGACGAGGCGAACTTGTAAGGTTATATAGTAATTTCATCAATTCTTAAGATAAATTATATAAAAAAACTTAATATTTAAATATCATTATATATTAATGACTACAATAGCAACATCAAGTTTATATAGTGGAACTATTAATGGATTAAATAGTTTAGATTTAGATACTTTACAAGTCACAGATATTAATACTACTAATATTGATGGAAATTATTTCAGTATTAACACAATAGAAGCTAATGATATTCAAGTGGATAATGAATTAGAATTAACCCTTAATGGATTTATTACAATTGGAAAAAATACCGCAGAACAAGTTATTATTACTGATACTCAAATTGGTTATTTAGATGGCGTTACAAGCAACATTCAAAATCAAATTAATAATATAACCATTGATACTACCGATATTGAAACTAGATTGATTATTGCCGAAGGAGAAATTGATACTTTACAAACTGATGTTGTTGCTTTGGAAACTAATGTTACTACTTTACAAAATGATGTTACAGCATTAGATACTAGACTTACAACAGCAGAAGGGGAAATTGATACTTTACAAACTAATGTTACATCTATTGATACACGACTTACAACAGCAGAAGGAAATATTACTACTTTACAAACTAATGTTACATCTATTGATACTCGTTTAACAACAGCAGAAGGGGAAATTGATACTTTACAAACTAATGTTACATCTATTGATACTCGTTTAACAACAGCAGAAGGGGAAATTGATACTTTACAAAATAAAACTCAAAAATTAGATGCTAATGGAAATATTATTAACAATATTGATATTACTGGTGATGTTAGAATTATAAACTCTACACAAGATACTACTATAAGTAATAATTGTTCTTCTGCTAATAAATTTGATACTAATATTAATTTGGTAAGGACTGCTTTAAGTAATAATTTTTTTGTTGGGATGAGTTCTACTTCCAGTAATGTTTCTAATTTTGCTATTGCTGGAACTAATACTGGCTCTCCTAATACCCCTGAAATTTTAATGGAATTGTCATCAACTGGTGTTTTAACTACTAAAGATGGTTACAAATTAGTTGATGATACTGGTAATCTAACTGGGACTATTACTAATTTTCCTTCGCAACAAGTTATGGGTATTATAGCACAAACTAATTTATTTTTACAATCAAACAATTTAATAGATTGTTGGACGCCTAATTTATCATTTGGACAACTTAACGGAGTAAATTTAACCATGAGAACTGATACAGCAAATACATATAAATCTAGAATTGCTTTTAAGGATTTAACCCTTTTTGGTGGATTAGGTAATCAAACAAATTCAGCAAGTATTGAATTAAATGGGGAAACACAAACAGACGCGTTTACACCTACTTTAAAACAAAAAATTCTAACAAATGAAACAAATATAACTATATTATACCAGTCTTTGGTTCCAGTTGGAACAATAATAATGACAGCTCAACCTCTAACAATCGCTCCTCCAAGTGGTTATGACTTTTGTATTGGTGAATTGAAAAGCACAACTGGAACTTATGCTAATTTGTATGCTTTAATTGGAGACACTTATAGGGGCAATAAAGCTTTTTATGCTAATAATTTTTATTTACCAGATTTAAGACAATTATTCGTTAAGGGTTCTGGTCAAAATAATACTTATAGTGTTAATTCTTATGCTACTCTTACAGCACAATATCAACAACAATCAGTCCAACAGCATTCACACGATTTTGAAAGAGCTTATAATACTAATGAATGCGTATCCAATAATTTAAATAATCGTTCCGTATACGATAATATTAGAGCAACTTTTCAAACAACAAATTTGTATGATAGTAATGGAAATCAAATACCATCAAATCAAAATGAAACAAGACCTGATTGTATAAGTTTAAATTATTTAATAAAATATTAATCAACAATAAATTATTATAAATTTAATATTTTGTAAATATATAATATGATTATAACAAGAGATACTATTACATTTGGAATTCAAATTTATCCAACCAAAGGATCTGAAACATTAAACGATTCCACACTATATAAGGAAATGGATATGAGAAACTATTTAGATTACAATGTTAAAAATTATAAACTAACTTGTTTGTCTCAACCTAATCATTTAAACGAAACTAGTTCAAGAGAACATGTTTGTTTATTAGCAGATATGAACCAGTTGGGATTAAAAAACCAAACTATTAATAGTGGAAAATTTAATAATTATACGCCAATTAGTGGAACTGACATTACATTTTCAAATGAATCTGAAGGCACTACAAAACATAGAAATAAAAAATTTCCTGAACTAATAATAAGTAATTGGAACTCAAAAATATTACATTTTAGAATTGTAGATGTTACATTTAATAATCCAATAGATAGTCTTATAAAAGGCTATTATCTTGCTTATGGCGCTGGTGATAATGTAGGTAAAGCTGTTCTTGGAAGATATTATACTCTTGCTGAATTAAGAATAATTTATAGAAGTGGTTTCACATATTTTTTTCAATTAGAACCCTATGACATAGAAAAAAAAAGCATAATAGAAAGACCATTAACAAAAACATTATGTATGGTGATTTCATCTCGTGATAGAGATATTAACCAATATCAATATGGTAATGAATTTAGTATGGTTTTAAAACCTATTAATGGGGGTTATAAATATTATAAAGCTCTCATAACTTCATTCACTACTCGTTTTCATACATCGCAAGTCACAAGCAACATCAATCATCCTAAATATGATTTGTTTTCTTTTGGATTAAATAAAGCAAATTTTGGTTATGGAGGGTTTTATAATTATTTTGATGATATGTATAATGATACTGCTACATATATGGGTAGCTTTTTTTCAACTGGTGCTGGTTGGGTTAATAATACAACAATTCATAATCAAGTAACAGGTTTTAATACTAATATTTTAACAATTGAAGATAATTTGGGGCAGGTTAGTTTTAAAACTTTTGTTCCTAATGGTTTGATTGTAAACACAGAAAGAAAGTTTTTTAACGGCGTATGGTATGAGACTGGTGTTGTTAATCCTAATCCTTTTACTGGTTTTGCTTTGGAGGATGGTTTTGAGTGGGTTATGGTTTTAAATTTATATGGATTTAATTAAAAAAAAATATATCTTATTATTATAAATGTCTGAATCATTCACTTATATTTTACATTCAGGAGACGCAAAAAAAGATGGAGCAAATTATTATTTTGATTTTGGAAATTTAAGCACGAGTAGCGATAAATTTTTGATTGAAGTTATGAGTGCTACAATTAATCAAAATGTTAATACAAATTTGGGGTTTTTGATGTTAATTGCTGATGATTTAGCAGATACTGGTGTTTATACTCAAAATAAATTAAGTTCCAACCAATGCTTAATGACTGCTTTTAATGTTACAATTGGAAGTTATGAGGGCAATAATGATGTGTTTTTTACATCAAAAAATTTAAGAATGATAAGAAATGTAAAAATGACATTAAAAAGACCTGATTTTACAGATGCTGTGGTTGGAACTGATATTGATGTTGGAGGCAATACTATTTTTTGTTTAATGTTGAAATTTACTCCATTGAAAGATGATTTAATAAGAGGGGGTAGTGGTTTATCATTAATTAGATAATTATAGCATTATACATATTATTAAAAAAAATATTTATAATGAATTAAAAAAATGGTTGGTGGATATTCGCAATCACTTAAAATTGAACAGACGCTTGTCCGTTTTCAATAGTAATGAGTTGGTCGTAAGAAGCAAAGCAATCAATACGGACATCTTGTCCTGTATTTGCTGAATAGGTTGGTTGGTAAAATATGTCATCAGTAGAGGTATTGAGACCTTGATAAACGCCATTCATGGAAGCAGATGAATAAGATTCGGTTTCAAGTCCAACAACAAAAGCACCGCTTGAATTATTAGCACCAGCACCTACAGATGAATTTGCGGTTAGTTGAGCGTAAGTATAGTTATGGGGAGATACTCGGTTTCCAACACTACCGAGTGCTCGTTCAGTTTCTGCTAAAAATTGAGGCAAAGTGTTTGGTTTAGTTGAAGGGATTACCTTGCTTCCAATGCGAACAGAATACTCCTTAAGGTTGAATTTAGGCATATCATCACTTGGTTGATCTTGGTCTCCAGCAAATTTCTCTCGTGTAACAAAATAAAGAGCTTTCAAAGAATTAAATTTAGCAGGAACAGGCATTGACACTTGTTTTTCAGAATTTGGTAAATTTGTGTTAAATACATAGTTGCTATAAGATTGACAAACCCATTCAAGGGGTCTTCCATTGAGAGATTGAGCTATAACCGCCATACCAGCATCACTCACTTCTACAAAATTAGCAATCAATTTGACATCATTAAAGGTCTTACCTACTGCTACAGCAGTTGACACACTTTGGTCGGCACTCAAAAACATATCTATAGAAGACACGAATTGAAGCTCAAGACGCAAAGGAGCACTTGTTAAAGCAAAGCATGGAACATAATTATCTGTCATAGATAATATGGAAATTAAAGGAATACCAAACTCAAATTCATGGTCAGCACCAGTAGTAATAACTCCTAAATTTCTTCCGTGTCCTTGTCCAGCACCAGCAAGAACAGAATGCTTACCATTTACATCTTCTACTGACAATTGGTATGTAGTTAAAATAGATGCTAAAACACCATAATTATCAATATCGCACAAAAGATTTGAACCATGAAACAATCTTAATCTTTGAATAGCACCAGCAATACCACATCGGTTAAGATTACAATATGTGGTATTAACACCAGCACGAAGTCTTAATTTAACAGATAAAATAGTATCAGCACCGCTTAAAAATTGGTTATTCATTGTGGGAATGTTAATTATGGCGGTTTGACCTACTCCGTATTCACTTGTGTTTTGTGCGTCTATTACGCTTGTGAAATTTCTCGCATAAGCACTTGAAATTTTGTTGTTATACATCAACTTTGAAGGAAGCATGTTATTATATATTAGAAAAATATAATAAAATAAAATAAAACTAATTTATTTCTAAATTAAAATTTATTCATCATTTTCATCGGCAAATTGCTTAAGTTTTTCTTGAGCAGATTTTACTAAACCTCGCTCACTAACTTTTTCCAAATTACGCCCTGTTTTTTTAGCGACTTTTCCACCGATTCTAACAGCTTTTGCTAAATCTCTAGCAATAGTAGCACCCCCTTCTAAAGGAGTTCCAACGATTTCTGGTTCAATAGCAGTTAAAGCTCGTTCAACTCGTCCGCTAACATTAGCAACTTGACGCCCTCCTACTTGAAGTGCTTTACCAGTTTTAAGACCAAGTCTTTCCGCTTGTTTAATTTTCTGTCCTAGCGGTTTAACAACTTTCCGTTTTAGACCTAAATACGCCATTTAGTTATATATTAGTTTTATATATTATTTTTTTGTTTTTTTACAATTGTTATTTCTAATGTCATACTCCAGTTTACATCATTAAACTCAATTACATCTCCATCTTGGTCTATTAATTTGATATGTAAATTATTTATGTTGTTTAAGTGATGTATTCTGTGTTTTGATGTTGTATTTTCATAATGAATAATATTATTCGGGTTTCCTACAACTGGAATACTTGCTAAAATACTAGCGTTATTTGGTGTTGATGCGTTGATATTACTTAATATGAAATTATCACTTGCTACATAAATGGTTCTTATTACAAATAAATTAACACTTATATTGCTTGTTAAAATATGTGCTCCTCCTATTAAAGTGCTTGTATAATCTGCTCCTTCTTTAAAACCGATTATTTCATAACAAGTTGAAGTGTTATGTATTGTGTATTGATGGTGAACTGATGTAAATGTTATTTTGTTTGTTTTTGGATTATATGATGTTGAGATTAAATGAGAACCTCCATGTTGTTCTGCTTCATTTATTAAATCGCTTATTTGTGTTCTTAATGTGTTTATATTATAATTTCCACTTGGAATAATTAAATTATGTAATGTGCCTCCATAGGTTATATCTAGTTTGTTATTAGTTGAATTAACACTATACCACGAAAAAGGAATTACAGCGTTTCTAACTGAAATATATGCTTCTTCTGTGTCTGTATTTATTTCAATATTTGGTAAATAAAAATAACAATTACCTACTTCATTCAATACTCTTTGATTAGCAGTCTTGCTATTCAAATATATTTCTAAATTCTCATTCATGTTATAATAATATTATATTTTATTCTGTATATAGTTTATCTATATTTGTAATATTTTTCTCTTCTACAACTTCATTTATCTCTAAAAAATCACTTCTTTTTTGTTTTTGCTCTTCCCATTGCTCTCCAAGTGTCTTCATTGGTAATTCTGCTATTTTTTCACAAAGACCAAATAAAAAAGGGTCTGTAATTCCATTTTTTTCAGCTATCCATTCCGCTCCTAGTGCTTGATACATGAAATGCTGTGGAAAAAGCCTTAAATCCATTATCTCTCCTTCACATTCAAAATCTAATTTAAATTGAGTTTCTGTGCTGTCATTATCGTTTGATTCTTCTTCTTCTTCTTCATCTAAAATCATTTTTACATTCTCAAACTCGGTCATTTATATATTAGGATATTTTATTCTTCAATTTTTAGCAAATTAAAATTTTTTCTTAACGAGCCTGTAGTAGTATCAATTGATAGATGATTATAAGGGGCATCAAACACATAATCTAACAACTCTTGTGTTTTGTTTTCATTTAAACCTAATAACTCCTTCCTTACGCTTTCTAGTTCAACTTTATTTTTTGGTTTAAATAAAATAACATTTGTAATTTGTTTTCTTAATACAAGAGGCATCATATTATATGCTTGTAGCGTGAAAATAAAACTACATAAAATGTGCCGTGATTTGGTAAGTAATTTCTTTAAAACTCGTATTAATTCCTTATTTTTAATTTCGCTGGCGAAGTCATCTATAATACAACAAGAGTGTTCTAGTTCATAATCGTTTTCAATACATTCGTCTTTAATTGCTAATAATTCCTCTTCCATATTCATTAAATCATCTACTTCCAATTCATGAAATACTTTATCATGGTCTTTAAAAGGGTGATTGGTTACTGATTTAAAACTACCTTCAGGTGTAAATAAATATATGTGATTATATTTTTTTTTGTAAAAATGTGGATTACGAAACATAGATAATAAAAGACTGCTTTTACCAGTTCCAGGCGCTCCAATAATTGCTGTTATTGAACCATTCCTGTTTGGTAAATTAGCATCAATCCCATCTATAAAAACATTCATGAGTTCTTTTGTAGGGGTTGCTCGTGGTAAATCATTCTCAATTTCAGTGATTTTCATTATATATAATAAGAGATAATATTATATATAATATTTTTATAAATTTTCGTTGTTTAAGTCAATTTTATTTATTATTAAATTACTTTTATTCTTAACTCGTTGTTTAATTATATCTTTGTGTTTATAATAGTATCGTAATGACTTCTCACAATTACATTTTTTAATTATTTCAGGGGTTCTATATGCTCTGTTTGTATTTAATGTTGGACTTAATTTCTTTATCCAATATTCTTCTCTTTCATTTGCTTCTTGTAAATTTTTACAAGGGAACATTTCAATTATTTCAAGAAACCAAAATTTGCCTTTAATATGGTTATACAATTTTGAATTTAGATTATTTTTTAATAAATATTGATGGCGTTTAATTCTACCATATAAATTTGTTGTGTGACCTATATACATTTGATTATCACAGCATATTTTATAAATCAAATTTTTTGAAAAATCAGGCATTTATATTATATTTAGATAAAATTTTTTTCCATAAAATAATTAATTAAATTGTTGTTTTTTTCCTAAATTATTATATTTTGATATATTATAATGAGTGATTTAGAAGAAGAAGACACTGCTTTAACTAAACCAAGACAAAAAAAAATTAAACCTCCATTAGAAGAGCAAATTAAGGAAGCAGTTGAAAAACCAATTAAAGAAAAAAAACCAAGAACAGAAGCTCAAATTAAAGCATTTGAAAAGGCAAAAGAAATGAGAAATGCTAAATTACAAGAAAGAAAATTGGAAAAGGAAAATGAATTAAAAAAAAAAGAAGATGAAAAAAAAATTATTGATAAAGTTAAACAGAAAAAAGCACAAGTTCAATATGAAAGTGAAACTGAAGAATCTGAAACCGAAGAATCAGAAAGTGAATCAGATTATGAACCACTACCACCACCTCCAAAAAAAATAAAAAAAGAAAAGAAAAAATCAGTTCCCAAAAAGAAAAAAAAATCAGTTAAAGTTTATTTATCTTCTAGTAGTGAAAGTGAATCTGAAAGTGAAGAAGAGCAATATGTAGCACCTAAAAAAAATCAATCAAGGGTTAAAAGAACATCTAATATTGTTAATAATGTTGAACCTAATAGAGTTGATTATCGCAATTACTTTGTTTAAAAAATATAATATATTAATATATATATGACAAGGGATAAATCAATTAAGGGCAAAATTAAAAGAGCTGTTAAACGAGCAAAAAAAGCAAAAAGGAAAGCAAAAACATTAACTCGTAAAATAGGACAGCAACAATCACAACGAATAGTTTTAAATTTAGCAGACACAGGTAAAAGAGGGGGTTTAGGAGTTGGTCAAAACCCTTTTCCTACAATCGTTCAAAGGGATACTTCTTCTATTGATTCAGGTTTAAGTAATATTTTAAATGAACTACGACAACAAAGGGAAAAATCTTTAGAATTACAAAGAGTTATACCAAGACCAGCTATGTTTACACCTAGAAGAGTTCCTATGAGAGAAACAAATGAACCTATAAGTGTTGCTAAAATTAATGTAGCAGACCAAGAGGGGACTTTTCCAGTCAGTAATTTTCAAGGTTTTATACAAGGAGAGGTTATTGAAGAACCTTATGAATTACAAAGTGAAGATGATATGCGTGTACCTACTGATTTAACAAGTCAATTAAAACAAGATGAACCAGATGAAAGCGGAACTATTGAAATAACACCAAAACGATATGCTCCAAGAATAACTGATGAAATGGCTATGAATATGTCAGATTCTGAACTACAATTGCCTCAAAACAGAAAAAAACCAGCTGTAATTAGAGAACGAAATAGAAGAGAAATACAACGACAGACTACACTTGCTGAATTAAGAGGAGCAGAAAAAGCATTTAAAAGAACAGCTTATGGTAGTGCTGAAGGGATTTAATTTAAAAAATATAATATATTTCTAATATATAATGGATAATATCCAAAATCCACAGGTTGAAGTTAAACCTTTACCGCCTAAAACAGATATTAATGGGAAACCAATTAAATTAAAAAACTACAAAGATTTAAGAATACTCCATAAATTAGGGCAACAAAAAGAGCTATTTATTAATCATTTAAAACTTATTTTAAAACAATACAATCCTAATGATAACCAACTAGATTATGCTCTTCTTATTGAAGTATTAAATATTGCTGAAGAATTCTTTTACATAGGGAGTAAAGAACAAAGAGATCTCGCAAAGCAAGAAGCAGTTAAAGAAATTATGTTGCCTTATTTTTTATGTAATGAAATGGTTTTAGATAAATCAATAGCGAATGTTTATCATAAGGTTAAAAAATCAAATTGTGTTAAAAGAGGTTATAAACGATTGTCACATTTTTTTAAAAAAAAGAATTAAAATTTATACAGATATTGAGTGATTTATTGCTTTCATTAATTAGTGATTTACTATTCAAGTTAATTTTTAAAAAATTAATAATAATTGCTCCTTTGTTGGTAATACTTTAATTAATATATTTTTATATTGTATAATGTTAGAAATATATAAAGACGGATTTGTTTTTAGAAAATCAAGACGAGAAAACAAAAAATATGATGTGTTTAAAAATGATGACTACATAACATCGTTTGGAGGGATAAAAGAAAGTGGTCTACCTTACCAGCAATATAGAGACAAATTAGGTCTTTATTCTAAATACGACCATAATGACAAAAAAAGAAGAGATAGGTATTATTTACGACACGGAAATGCTCACAAAAATACTGCTAAATGGTTCGCACATCGGTATTTATGGTAAGGGTTAGTGAAGGGTTTGCCTTATAAGGATACTTTGCTTCCATCTTATTTTATCTTAAATTTTAAAAAAAATCTTTACACAACAAAAAAAGGAGGTTGTAAAATCGACTCGGTTGTAAAATCATGTACCCCCTTTTTGAAAACCCATAGAAAATAAAAAATAAAAATATTGAATCAATAATTAAAAAAAATAATGAATCAAATATATAAAAAGAAAATATACGGACACTTTTAAAAATAGCCTTCATGATTTTACAACCGAGAGATTTTACAACCTCCCTTTTTAAAAAAATAAATAAATAATTAACAAAAAAAACTATTTTTATTAATTATTATATTGTAACCCTATAAAAACACATTAACACTTCAATTTAATACCATATATAACTTGTATAGATTTCCCATCAATTTTTTTATATCTACAAAATTCTTTATCAAAACAATTAATTCTATATTTTGCTAATAGAACACCTGTTATACCTTTTGTTGTGTTAATTTTTAATTTATTTTCTTTACACCATAATAGTATATCGTTACGATTAACAAAATCATTTTTCAAATCCATAGTAATTTCATATTTTTTCTGAAATTCAGTTATAAATTGTTCTTCTTTATCAATAAATTTATTGTCATTATCATCCTCATCTTCGCAATAAAAACCCTTAATAACAAAACCCTTATACTTGACATAATTGCTGTCATAAGTTTCATCAAGTCTGTCAAATAGTTCTTTTGCTTTAATAGAATATTTATATTTACTAACACACCAGTCAGTAAAAGATTTTGATAAATTATTTTTTAGAACAAGAGCATCATTAGCATCACTTGGAACAATCATATCATTAATATATTGACCAACCTTGTCTTGTGATATTCTATAGCGTTCAGTAGCAGATTGAACCATACTAAATACACCAACCCTTCCTTCATTTTCAAACGCAATTTGAATTAATTTATGAAGTAAATACTCCTTCCAAATATCAAACTTTTTGTTTAAGTTAATATCTTTTTGAAAAATAAAATCATCCTCACAAACTCCCTCATCAACAAATTTAGAACCAAATTCAACAACTTTAATTCGTCTCCAAGTTCCATGGTCATTAGAAGTAATATTAAGGAAAATATTAGCACAAATTGCTAAATCAAACATAGGTTTAAAAGTGACAGCTTCTTTATACAAACCACGAGCAGTAATAGTATCACCACCAGTTAATTCTTTCATAACACCTTCGTTAATAGTATCATTTTTACTAGGTTCTTGAATAACAGCATAACGAACTCCTCTTAATTTAATAATTTCACTACTCGTTCCGCCTATATTAGGTCGTTTTTGTGTAATCAATTGTAATGGAACTAACCCTTTATAATCTCCCATAACATAACTCATTAAATCTACTAATTGAGATTTACCATTAGAACCAGCACCGATATAATAATTAAAACTTTGATTAGCAGTAGTTCCATAAAATACAGAAGCAAGATGATTTAACATATAACCCCTTTGACTTTCGTAAGGAAATAATTTATAAAAGAAATCATCAATTTCTTTAATTATTTTCTCATCATCAGCACTAATTTTTTCAATATCATTTAAATACTCACGATAATTAATATTAGTAGATAAACTACACAAATCACTAGGCAACCCCTTACGGAAGCATTTATTTTTTAAATCAATAACACCATTATTACAACATACTAGGTTAGGGTTCAAATCAAGTTTTTCTTCAAAATCATCTATTTTACACAAATCATATAAATTATTAACAATTGTATTTACAAAAGATGATTTTCTTGAGTGTACATCTAAATCACGCAAATTTTTAAGTTCTCTATCGTATGTATTACTTAGTTCTTTTGGTAATTTGTTAACTGATTTTACCAATTTTAAATAGTAATTATGAATTTTATTGTTAAAATCAGTATTAATAATTTTACTCATAGTAATTCCATCTTTTTCACAATTCCACTTACCATTTTGAAACGAATACCATAATTGACATTTGTTTTTAATACCACTAGAAATGTAAAATTGGTCGTATTTATTTATATCATTAACTTTTTCAATAGGAACTTTTTGAGGAAAACAATAATAACGATAAATGTATAAAGCAACATCAATATCTTTAAATCCATCTTCTAAATCATCAATTTCACTATCAAACTCAAAATCAATAGGAACAAAATCAATAGGATCAATCACATCACAACCCTCTTTATCTTCATTTTCAGTATTTTCACATACAAAGTTTTCATAAATTTTATTCATAGGTTTAACTTCTAATGTCATATTAAACCCCAATTTATTTTTAACGAAAACTTGTAAATCATCAATTAGTTTATCAACACCATATTTTTCAACTCTATCAATTAACAATTTCATTCCATCATATTCATACACAAAATAATCACCATCAACAATATCGGTATTATCCCTTAAAAATATATACATACATTCCAAAATACGGATTTCCCATTCTTGAAGGATTTTAGATAAGAATGAACCATACTCACTCTTCTCCCTTTTATTAGCAGGTTTTTGAGGCAAATCAGGATTTTCTAAATTCCATTGGTTATTTATACTATTAGTATCACGAATTTTTTTATTTTGTTTATCAATATTTGATTTAGTGCTTTTCCAAAGGTCTTGATTAAATGTTATAAATTTTTTTCCAATATTATTTAATTCATTTTGGAATTCATCAATAAAATTAGTAGGTTCAAACAAATTACGAGCAATACTATTATCATACGCAAAACCCCAAAAAGTTCCACCGAGTGTCATACGGATAAATAATTTTTTACAAGCATCTCGTGAAACATTATATTTATCCATCATTTCCCTCAAAATTGGTTCTCTATTATCGCCACTATAATCGTCTAACTTTGGACAAGGAATATTATTGGAATGACAAATGTCCCTTAATATTTGAAGTTGTGCGTTTTTTAAATCTAAATCAATCATAGTGTCAAAAATTAAAGTATTTCTTGTTTTTTTAGACATAGTTGTTAAACCGAGAGATTTAACAGGATAAACCCTTCCAGTTTTGGATTTATGCGTTCTAAAATATTTAACAGAAACCGCATTTTTTTTCTTTTTATAATTTTTTAGATAGTTAATTAATTGTTGTTTTTCATTTTCGTAATATTGAGATGCTTTTTCTTGGGCGTAATTATTAGTATCAAATTTATCAGCAAGACCATCAAAATTAATAAGTTGATTTAATCTGTGAATGTTTATCTTCTCATAAAATACTTTTCCATGTAAAACATTTTCTTTTTCACCTAAAGTTAGTGGGATTTGGGGGGTAGGGGTTTCCATTTATATATTGTGTAAAGATAAAATATATTTAAATTGTTTAAATTAAATATATTTATTTCAATTTTATTTTTCCTAAATAAAATAAATAAATTTCATTCATTTTTTTTATTTAATCCAACAAAATATTTAAAAATATTTTTGCTTCTCTTTTGTAACAAATTCTTTTCAATTCATATTTGCGGTTATATTCTCTTGATTTTTCAATATGGTTTTCACGCCATTTATAAAAATGCTTTTTATTTTGTGCGTAAGATGGAGACGGCATTTTATCTATATGTATACATACATATTATAAAATAATATTTATATTGATTTTCCTAAATAATTAACATTCCAAAAGATAATGTTTGTGTAATTTGATTTTAAGCATATCGCCTTCCATAATATCATAATCTGCTTCAATAAATTTATATTTAGTATTAAAATTATAATTATTAATAAAGTTGTCTAAATCATAAATAATAATATTATCTAAATCAATAACTAATATATCATTTTTTATAGCGTTTTTAATTATTCTTTGACTATCAAACAAATTCATACCTAGTAATCGTAATTTTTTAAAATAAATTGCTTTATAATTTTTTTTCAAATAATGAAGTGCTTTATAATCTAAAATTTTTGCCCGATTATTCATATAATGTCTTTTAATAGATCTTAAAATATTATCGGGAGTTTTATTAACCCTTTCAGTTTCAGTCATTTATAATATTATAAGAAAAAAATTTAAATAGTTTTTCATATAATAATAATTAAGGCATAATCTCTAATTTGCGTCTATATTTATTTTGAGTTAAAACAGCGTGTCCCATCAGTTTAGATAATTTAACTTTCTCTTCGTAAGATGAACCTTGTAATTCACTAACCCTAATGTGTCTAAAAATATTAATTCCTCTTAAATTTTCATAACCCAATTCTTTATTCATATTAGAAACAAAAGCAGATAAATTACCCTCAAACAAAATATCGCCAATTTGAATATTATTGTTAGTCATATATTGTCTAATTAATTTATTCGTAGAAGACGAAAAAGTATATCTAATAGTATCATACCTCTCAGCAGTCTTGTAATCATTTAATATAAAATATATATAATTTTTTTTCATAACAAAATAGTTAATTTCATTAGAAGTTAAACTTTTTTCTAAAACAGGAGCATTACCGAAATTATCTCTAATGGTTAATTCGCTATACAATTTAGCAACTAAATACTGCTTACTATTAGACCCATATTTAGAGATGGTTTTATTCAAATATTCTTCAAAAGTAGGGTAAATTTCGGTTTGTTGTTTATTATCATAATAATCAGCACTTTGGAGAATATATTGGTTAATTTTATCTTGTAAATATTCCTTAATTTTAGGGTTAATATAATCACCAGCATATCTGTTAAAAACTAACAACAAAGTTTTTAAAGTGTGTTTTATAGAAGTAGGCAATAAAGTTTCACCAGTAAAAGAATTATTAGCATTAGCCAATCTATCAAAAACTAATTTATAATCTGTTTTAAGACAAGATAAATCTTCACATTCGGTAGTTCTAAAAAATCTTTTAATATTAGTAGTATGGAATTTTTTAGTTTCGTCGCTTTTGATTTCATCGTCAGTATTAATTAGACTAATTAATTCATCTTGTGTAAATTTAGTTTTTTTTGTAATACTTGGAGTAGAATAATTTTTGTCAATAGGTTTCCTACCTCGTTTTTGTTGTTGTTCTTTTGGTATTGCTTTTGTTTCAGCATATTTATCTTTTTTGTATGCTAATATGGTCTCTTTTTTTTCTTCATAAATTCGTTTTGCTCTTTCACGAGCAAGTCTTTTTCTTCTTTCTTCTTTGGATTCATCCATTTTATACTAAATATAAAGAAAATAATTTTAAGTTATTTTTAAATAAATTAATTTAATAATTTTCCTAAATATTTTGTTTGGAGGGATTGAGAATAGAGGGATTGAGAATAGAGGGATTGAGGGGTTGTAAAATCGCTCTGGTTGTAAAATCATGAACCCCCTTTTTGAAAACCCATACAAAATAAAAAAATAAAATATTGAATCAATAATTAAAAAAAATATTGATTCAATATTTTAAAAAGAAAAATATACGGACACTTTTAAAAAAGGGGTTCATGATTTTACAACCAGAGCGATTTTACAACCTGCCTTTAAAAAAAAAAAGAAAAAAAGAAAACTGAATTAGTTAATTGAATTAGTTAATATTTTTTACGACAGATAGGACTGATCATTAGGGTTAGTACAGACATCTACTCTACATTTACAATCATTACAAATAAGATGACCGCACATAGGGACAAAGGATTTTTCTTTTGTAATAAAAATGTAGTGCTGTTGGTCGTTGCGTAGGAAAAAAATATGAAAAGACTAATTAGATAAAAAAGATATAAATATTTGAGAGCATAAATGCTGTAAAAATATTGCGTAGGAAAAAAATATGAAAAGACTAATTAGATAAAAAAAGATATAAATATTTGAGAGCATAAATGCTGTAAAAATATTGCGTAGGAAAATAATATGGAAAGACTATGCGTAGGAGAAAAATATAGAAAGTAAATACTTTCTATATTTTTCTCCTACGCATAGTCTTTCCATATTA
>Ga0208161_1000734_pt1 | contig 18176 bp, 25 predicted proteins | sample CB_VirMetaG_3_FD_184538 | JGI IMG/M metagenome (GOLD analysis project Ga0208161, IMG submission 184538) | Freshwater to marine saline gradient viral communities from Chesapeake Bay - CB_1508_1S Viral MetaG (SPAdes) (version 4) | ecosystem: Environmental > Aquatic > Marine > Coastal | place: USA...
CGCAAAGTTTGACCAGCATAAACACCAGACTTGATTACAGACTTGGCTGGAACCCAAGAACCAAGCGTTGCATAAGTCAATGGGTCAAGAGCAACATCACCAACGAAACCCAAGATGCGACCACCCCAACCATCCATCGGGAAAGCCGTACCAAACCCATACGTCGGGTCTGCGGTCTGCTTGTACCAATCAGCAAAAGAACCTTTCGTTGCGCTGTCGCCATCAACCAAATCAACCAGTTCACGAACACCAGAAATAACTGCACGCCTAGGTGTATCCACAACCGACAAAGCATTCAAAGCAACCTTCGACACAGGGTTATCAAGAATCAGTTTCCCAATTGTGCCCGCCGCACCAGACGGTTGTGGTTTTCCCGCCGCAATGGCATCTATCTGGTCTTTGAACTGCGGTGCGGCACGAAGTGCCCGCAACCGCTCATCATTGACACCTAAACTCATTCGTGCGCCTGCTGGCGGCGTGTACCTAGAGTTCTGTGCTACACCTCTGCTGGTGTCTCCGACACGGCGGAGCGACTCCAGCAACTGCTGGTTGTCTTTAGCGACAGCCATTCAAAAACCTACTTCCTTAGTTGACGGGCAACAATCGCAGAGCGAAGAAGAGCATCCGACAAAGGTGTTCTGCCGTACTCCTGCATTCCTTGAGAAATCTTTTCCGCCAAAGCAGCAGCAACACGCTGATTGTATTCCTCACCACCTTTCATCCGTGAAACCAACTTTGCAGCCTCGGAAGCATTCCTTCGCAAAGCCTCGGTTGCAGACTTGGACAAAACCCTTTTAGGCTTACCCTCGGCGTCGGTCTTTGTTCGCTTCTGCGCTTCACGCTCAAGGATGCGTTTCTCACGAGTAGCGCCATACTGTCCAGTGCCAAAATCGTCAACAATGTCTTCACCAATTGTCCAAGGAATGTCAGCCAAACCAGAAGCCAAACCCTGAAGATAACTAATTGGTTTCTCAACAATCAAACCACCAAGATACGTTTTGCCACCACGATAACCAGCCTTCTTGAAGGCGTCAGTCAATGTCGTTGCCCTGTCTTGCGATGGGTCATAATAAACATTTGCTGCGGTGCCACGTATCTTTGAATCTGGACTTCCACCGTAAAGAAATGCAGAAAGTTCGCCCTGAGGACGTTCCAATCCTTGCTGCACTTCGGCCATTGGCTTCTGCTCCCTAGTAATAGTTCTATTCCCATACTCACGAATAGCATCCAACCTAGTCTGCAACTCGCTAGGAGTTTTCCTGCCAATAATCGAAGAAAACAAATCAGGGTTCATGTTCACCACATCAGATGGTGAATACACTTGAGTCGCACCCGGGTATCCAGCCTTCTGGAACGGGTCCTGACGCTCAGCCTGCTTCGTCAACTCGTTCTGTGCACGCTGATTCTCTGAGGCCAACTCATCAACAAACTTGGTAGCCTCATCCGAAGTAGTTAAACCCAAAGCGTCTGGATTCTCCGACGCAATACGAAGCACATCTTCTTTCACCCTGTAAGCAGGTACACCTGATGCAATCGAGGAGGCGGCAACCTGCCGCCACGAACCCGGAGGCTCAGTGTTGGCAATAGACATTAAGGTTGGGGCGAACTCCGCATAAATGTCACCCTCAGACTTCATCGGCTCAGGCTGATAAGACCCAGCAATGTACGACAAATACGGGTCCGCAAGGGCGCTGGACAAGTCCGTGCCCCCACGGCTTGCCAACAAGGCCAGCAACTGCTCAAAAGGAGTTGACATACTAAATAACCCTTCCGTTACTTCTTCTTAGCGGCATCAAAATCAGCCGCCAACTTCGGAAACGCCTTACGAATCTGAGCAGGCGTAGCATTTGGGTTCTTCTCCATGTACTTGGGCGCAAACTCACGGGCAGCAGCCTTAAGGTTCGGCGCAGAAGCCGCAATCTCCTGCCTACCCCTAGTAGTTTCGGAAGCACCAGAGGACTCTTCTCCACCACCATCCTCAGTACCACTTGGCATGACACCCAACTCCAACAACGCCTTCTCAATAGCGTACTCACGGTCAGCCTGACGCTGAGCAATCTGAGCCAACGCAGCCTGACGAGCCGAAGCAGCCTGAGACTCAAACCCAGCCCTCTGCTGACCCAACAACTGCTCAGCCACCGTCCGAGCCATTCTCGCCTCAGACTCACGGGACGTTTGTGCTTGCCCAGCAGCACCAGACAACACATCAATCAAATTCTGGAACGCACCAGCACCACTGGTGCGAGCCAACTGCTCAGCCTCAACAGCCGCCAGCACATCAGGACTGGATGCACCATACGCCTGCAAGAACTGCTCCATCGGATTCGTCACCAACCCAGCATTCACAGTCATACCCGCATACGGGTTCACCTGATTCTCACGCAGATACTGCTCCAAGCCGCCGTATCCTTCGCCAGTCAACTGCTCAGCCGCACCATAACCAGCGGCAATGTTTGCCAAAGCCTGCTGATACTGTGCTTGCGCATCTGCTTCCTCGGCGGCACTCATGCCACCGAGACGACCACTGGCAAGGTACTGTTGCAGTGCACGCTGCTGGGCGGCACGGTCGGCACGCTCATCACGATACTTCTGCAAAGCCAACGCATCCGCCGAAGACATACCAGAGCCACCGAGACCCGGAATCTTAGGAACATTAAAACCGCCAGCAGCAACAAACTCGTCATAGAGTTTTTGCGCATCAACTTCGTACGCATCACCATAACCAAGTTCTCTGCGCTGAGACGGAGTCATGCCACCGAAATAAATTGATTTTCCACCCATCCCACTTTGGTATTGCTCAACAAACCGTTCCTGAGGCGTCTGGGCAAACGCCTCACCACCTATCGTTCCACCAATGTTCCAAGGAGCATTCGGCTTTACATCATAAACAAGTTTCGGTGTAGTACCCGGATAAACCTTGAACCCTCTATTAGTCTCAACCATCGCTACGCTCCCGCCCTATAAGCCAGAATACTTCTGGCACTCTCCGCTATTTCCTTAGCCTTTTCCGACTCCAAATCCTGCAACGCAGACTGAAACATCTCCTGACGGCGACGCTCCGACAAGTCATACCCCATAGCAGACTCAGCCAACTGACGCTCCATGTCCGACTGCTGACGAATTCGCTGTTGAGCGAATTCACGCAACGCACGATTCAGCACACCAGAACGAACATTAGGGCCAGACAAACCACGACGACCATACGAAGACACCACCTGAGGCGCAGCCTTCTCGTATTCACGCACAAGGTCAGCGACACCACGCCGACCACGCTGCTGCGAAATGAACTGCTGGTATGCGTTCATCGCACCCTCGGCAGCATAGTTCTGTTGCAAACCCCGGCGACGTGCCTCGTAAACGCTCGGGTCAAACACCGACATTACGCACCCCTTCTTCTCATCGTCATCATCCGATTCACATAAACATCTTCACGAGTCCTCTTCAGGGACTCGACATCCCGCTTCAACGACTCAATCTCCATAACCAACGCAGCCACAATCGCACGCACAGCAGTAGCATCTGCTGTCGTCAAAGTGGTCAGGGCGGGGATGCGGATTTCTTGCATCACCCAAACACCTGATTGGCCAAAATGTTATTCATCGATGGACCACCACCAGCACCGGGAGCCAATTTTGCATCAGTAACAGCACCATCGGCAATCTTTGCAGTCGTCACAGCACCAGAAGCAATCTTTCCCTCCACCACAGCAGAAGTAGCCAACTTTGTGCTCGTGATAGCACTCGCATCAATGTTGCTGCCATCTGACAAACCCTCGGCAAACTGTTTTACAGCAATGAAGTTAGCATTTACCTCACTAGCCTCAGCCGTAGTCGCATCAACAAAAGTGTTCGGAATGTTCAAGGTAGCCATCAGCCAGTAACCTTTCTCACGTTGTACTTGTACGAGATACTGTCAATGCCCCAAGACAAACCATTAGGGCCAGTCAACAACAACTGGACAGACCTCGCAAAACCAAGATTGTTTCCTTTCAAAACCTGTGCACCCTCAGAGTCGTAACCCCAAATGTCAGAACCCCAAGTTCCAGAACCCCACAACATTCCACCAGACGAAGCAGGCAACTCGATGTTAAAATTCTTTCTCTCGTTCCCAACAGCCTCCTCATAGTTGTGAAACACTTTCACATTCAGATTCCTTGTGGTATCAACCTGCTTTACAACCATGTCAGGACGGCGGAACATCTTCTTACTGGAATAGTTGCGACCGTCAACCCAACCAGTCCTGTAGTAACTCGCAAACCCAGTCTCCACACCAGCCAACAAATCCTTCTCGTATTCATACATGTCAACTTCAAGTACCCGAGGAATTGACGGATGGCACATCAGGTGCCGTGTCACGCCAGTTGAATCAATCCAGTCACATCCACCAATCGGCGCTTTTCCATCTGCGATGGAATGCGCCACCCAAGCACCACCCTCACCAATTGTCGGGTCATACACAAAACAAACAGAAGGATAATCAACAGAAGTCACACGAGAAAACGGCATCGACAGCCACACACGCTTATTCACATACGAAAGAAAAATTTCTTCATCCTCAGCAGAATTGATGTATCCGAGTGGATACATCGACTTCAACCGCTCAAACAAATCAAGAACCTGAGAACCGTTGTAGTAATACAAACCCTGTGGGTGAGAAAAGAAATACACACCAGTCGGACCAGACGCAATGTGCTCGTGTGAAATTGCACCAAGTTGCGTAGAAACCTCAACAACCTGAAAATCATTCGAATCATAACCGTAAACAACAAACATTCTGTTTGTCTTAAACACAACCAACTGACCAGCAACAGAAGCAATCGCCGTTATGCCATCACTGCCACCCTCAAAATCAATGTAATCATCCTCAGCCCAGTTGTCTGGTATTGCCTCAAGCGACCAGCGAACCCTATTCGGATAATGAACACCATTTTCTGTAAGGTGAGCAGCAAACATCTTGTTCGCATGAACACAAATGTGTTCTGCGGTTGGCATCTTGTGCGCAGAAACATCAGGGGTTGCCTGCCAAGCATTCGGATTCGTTCCACTAGCAGTCAAAGCCTCGGCATACGTATCGGTAGGCAACCAACGATACCCACCATTTCCTGATGTGCCCGTAGTCATGTACATGCGTGGACCCCACTGAGCCATGCAAGACCCGTGCGCCGAAGAAGGCGCAACGGGATTACCAGCAGAATACTCAAGCACAGAAAAATTACTACCAGAAGAATGCAGCACACGAGTAGCAGTACTCAGCATCAATCTAGCGTTCTCACCATTCAACGGATACAATCTGTTCGGCGTCCAAGTCACACCAATAGCCGTAGAGTTGATTTCCCTCATTGCACCCCGAGTAAACAAACCACCACGAGGGTCAACCTCAACATTCAACATGTCAGGTGACTCATTTCGTGCCAACTGAAACTGGTCAGCACGAAGATTCAAACCGCCAGTAAAGTCATCAAACCGTTCAGTGTAAATCCTACTCATTGCCCAAGCGTCCCACCAAGAGTCTGCAACCAACGCCTCATCGTCGGATACCTGCGTCCACCAGACATCACCACTGGTTGAGCCGACGAACCACGCATCAAATCCCTTCGAGCAAACGCAACACCTTCCTCAAACGAACGCATGTGCATTGCCGACAACTCAGCGTCCTCTTGACGCTGGTATGCACGACCAAGAATAAAGTAAGGCAAAATCTGATGGAACCACTCGTCCATGTCAATAGTCAACGCAGTATTTGTCAACCAAGTGTAAGTAGGATTACGGTACGCACGCACAGTAATTGGATACACGCTGTCTGGTTTTGGCCACAGATAAATCTTCTTATCCCAAAACGAAAAGAAATACGGGCGACTCGGAGTATCCGTGTTGCCCAACCAAATCTCCTCCGCTTCAGCGTTAGAAATCAAAGTGAACCGCTCACCAGAAGCGCTAGTGTCCACAATCGAAATGATTTCACGAATGTCACCAATCGTGGCAATGTCATACTCACGCTGATTAGCAACCGTGTTAAAAGTATAAGTTTCCTCCAAATACGGCCACTTGCGCTCCAACGCATAAATGCGCTGGAACCCTTCACGGGCGTACTGGTCAATCACCGAATCGGGCAAATCAACTTCGTCGAGGTCAGCCATGCCTCTGACCTGTGCCCGCAACTCAACAAGAGTCAACATTTAGGCTTCTTTCATTGAGCGAAGATGACCAATGCAGAAATCCGTGCCTTTGGCACGGGGACCCTCACAGGTATCATTGTTTGCAATACAACGGTTACGGCCCTCATACGGAGCCGAGGCAGCCGCTAGACGAGCACCGTCAATAGCGGCCAATCTATAGCCCGTAACAGGTTTTCCGTATAGGGCGTGGGCGGGGACAGAGTTTTTCATCATCACCCTTTAGTGCCCTTTGTTACCTAGAACCTAGTATTTGCCAGCCTTCTTGGGCTTCGCCATCTTCCCCTTGCCTTTCGACTTGGGGTAAGACGAAGTCTTTGTGCCAGCCTTCGGGCTGGAGTCAGCGTGGCTTGCGAGAATGCGATACTTCTGCGGCATTTCAGTACCCAGCCCCACGAGGCGGACGAGCATTCTTGCGACGCATGCGGTCCTTGGCATCACCCGTGCCTTTAGTTAGATTCATCTTGCGTGCTGGTGGCTTGTAATCCTTCGCATCTCCCGTTCCCTGAGTCAGATTCATCTTTCGCATTGGAGCCCTGTAATCCTTGGCATCACCAACATTCGGCCTCGTCTTGGCACCAGTCGTTCCAGCGGCCTTCTTCCTTGGCGCACCAAAACCCTTGCGAGAAACATTCCCAGACTCAAACTTCTTCCTGAGAGCAGCACGGTCAACTGGCTTTCCCTGTGCTTCTAACTCCTTGGCTCGTGTCTGCACGTAGTAACGCTTTCGTGCGGTCTTGGCACTAACGCCACGCTCTTTTGCTTTAGCAACAAACTCTTTGCGTTCTGCACGACGCTTTGCCACATTTTTTCCTACCTTTGGCATTATTTGCTACCCTTTTTTGCTCGGGAAGCCCTAATCCTACGAGCAGTCTGGGCACGCTCACGACTTTCCGAACGCATGTAAGCCTTGTCCGAACCAATCTGCCTTGTCTTTCGTGACACCTGTTCCTTCAGTCTGTAACTTTCCCAGAATGGGCCGACGTTGTCCTTCAGGTCCTTGGCAAAATTTGCAGCACCCTTCATCCCGCCATACCTTTTGGGATTCGCATAAACTGCATCATTATAAACCTTGGATACTGCTTTACCAACTTGCTTATTGTACGTGTCAAGGTATCCCTGTCCGCTATTGGTTGTCTTTTTGCCGGTGCTCTTCTTCTTGCTTGCCACAGTGTTCTCCTAACTATAAATCAAATTGGATAAGGGTCGGGGGTTTCAGCCCCCGACCCGAACCATGCAACCTTAGGCGGTTGCGTCCGTGATAACACCCTGCTTCGCAGCGTTACGGCAGGTGAGGTTGCCGTAGCACATGATGAGGGCGTAACGGGCATCGAGGTTCTCTGGGCGGACAAACTCCGTCTGAGCGAACCACTTGCCACTGTGACCGACCAGCGACAGGTACTTGCTGTTCAACACGTACATGTAACCAGCGGGGCAGTGCACATCGTACACAACAGGGGCAGCCTTGAACAGCAGGTTCTGGAATCCAGCATCAGCCGTCTTGGTGTCCGTGTAGCGCAGTTGTGGCTGCAGCAAAGCCTCGTACTTCTGGTACAGGGTTTGCGTGGTCAGAATCATGTCGGGGTGGTCATTACCAACCGACACGGTGTTGTAGGCAGTCGCCATGTTCGTGAGGCTCAGCGTACCCGAGTTCGCATTTACATACGAACGCCAGAACTCGTTGCCAGCCGTGGCACGGTTAATGCCACCCACAGTGCCCACCGAGGACACGAGGTTGCCAAGACCGTTCCAATCCTTGCCCGAGTTGCCGGTGCCGTTGCTAAAGAACATCTGGTTGAACGACTCACGCATCGACTCTTCAGCCTGCATAATCTTCGCCTCAAGCAGGTTGATGATTTCCTGCTCGCCGTTGTTCTTCGCCTCTTCGATACCCGAGATGGCGATGGATGCAGCGTACTGCTTCCAATCGTACTCGGCTGCCGTGATGCCTTCCTGAGCGGTCAACGAAATCGTGTCGTAACCACTGTACGAACCCACGGTCGAGTTCTGACCGTAGATGAGCGGCTCAACAATCTTCGTGCCACCGTTGAGCATGCGAATGCGTCCACGGTCCATGAGGAAGTAAGTGAGGGGTCGTGCGGTGAACACGTTGTCGGTCAACTGGTTGCGATAGTTCGCAAGCGTCGTTGACAGCAACGCATCAAAGTTGGCGTTTCCAGCCATGATAGTTTCTCCTTAGAGGTAAGTGCTAGACGTCGATTTGCCGTTTTGCGGCTTCCCAAGCGTCTCGCAACGATGTGATGGGTCTCGCAGAAACATCGGCACTCGATGCACTTGAACCGCCGCTCACCACAGACGCCTGTCGCTTCGCTTCACCAATCTGCTGGGTTTCAACCGCCTTCTTCTCACGAATCTGGCGGATGGCCTTAGCATCCTCGTAAACCTTGTCAAAAGCAATCTGCTTGTAAACAGCCTCCAAGTCCGTTGAACCAATCGCCAAAGCCTTGGCGACCACTTCATTGGCATCAAAGTCTGAGCCGTACTTCTGCTCCAGCGACTGCACAGTCCGTTCCAACTCGTCCATCGCCTTCTGTTGTTCGAAGGCTTGAACTCGCTGCTCCAACTGTCGGTACTGCTTCTCCACCGGGTCCATGTACAGTTCCTCTTCCTCAGAAGGGGCTTGCTGATTCAGACCATAGTGCTGTGAAAGCAGGTCCAAGGTTTCCTTCGGATTCTTCTGCAAGGCTTCCTGCAGGGCTGCACCAAATTGCACCTGTCGCCGTTGCTCACTGAGTTCCTGTGTCTTGCGGGTATAGTCCGCTTGACGCTGGTATCCAGAGAGCGCCTCTTTCAAAGGAACCCGAACATCTTCCCCATCAACAGTCACGGAAACATACTTGTCTCCGAACTCGTCAACGGGAAGCAGTTCAATCTGCTCCTCGGTCAAGGCATCAACTGCGTCCTGAACCTCTTGAGATTGTCCCAGTTCTTCCACTGGGGTCTCTTCGACCAGAACCTCGTCGCTTATAATTTCACTCATTATCAGAGTCCTCCAAGGGTTGCTCTACTTAGTGGGTAATTCCGTTACATGCCCTGAGGCGGTAACGCTGTATTTGGCAGCGGATTACCCGCAGCCAACAACTGTGCCAGAATCTCTGGCGGAATGTCCGTGGGCATCGGCAGCCCACCAGTGGGCATGCCCTCCATGCCAGCAGGAACCGCAGGCATTGGGTTTGGCGGCATCGGAGCAGCCTCGGGCGGCATACCCTCGGGCATGCCTTCAGGCATGCCTTCTGGCATCGGTGGAGGAGCAGGCTGAACAAACGAGCCAGCGTTCTTAATACCAAAACCGTACTGGAGAACATAATTCGCCAACTTTGGCATGTCGATAATCCCTTGACCAGCAAACGGAGCCATCGCATCCACCACCTGCAAAGCCATCTGACGGCGGAACGACTCATTCACGGGGGCGGTAGAACCGCCCTCAACATCAAAGTCAAACTCGCCCTTCACATAGTCACGGTCAAAGTTCAACCAAGCAGGCATCGAACCTTCCCCGACAATCCGAATCGCCTGTTCACCAGTCATGTACTGCTGTGCCAGCATCACAAGACGGCGGGCACAATCAGCAATCGTACGCTCAATGGCGGCCAACTTGTCTGAGGCACGGGCATTAGCAGCATCTTGTGCAATGGCCGCCTCGGTCGCTGTGCGACGAATCTCAGGCAGAGCACCACGCATGTACTCTGATACGCCCGATACACGGTCAATGTCAGACGAAATCAGGTTCGACTGGTTGTAGAACTCGGGTGGGCTAATGACGGCAGGCATCGGTGCAACAACATTATTTAGACCGTCCTCAGAAACCACAGGAACCATCACATTGTCTTCATCGGACTCCAAGGCGCTACGACCATCCGAGTCAAACGCCGACTCCTTGTACAACCACTTGCGGGAGAACCTCTTTCGATGGTTCATCATCTGTGTGCGAGTCTCGTTCAACTCCAACTGCAAAGGCTCGATGGCTTCCAGTTCACCCATCGGGTAAAAGTAATCGGGCACATCGTAGTTCCTAAGCATCACAAATGGATGCCCGAATGAGAACGGGATTTCGATGGGGCTGACAAGGAACTTGTCGCCCCCGTCACAGAACACCGACATCTTGTTCTTGTCAATGTCGTAAAACTCCCAAATCTCCACATACCCGTCCTGCTCCTCGTAGGTTGTGCGAGTCTTGCGACGGTCATCAATCTTCCACTTTGAGTAGTGCGAAGGCGAAGCCTCTTGACGGGCAGCAGAGTTATACCGCTTATCCTTCTTCACTTCCGACAATGGTCGTCGGATGCGTTGAGCAATCCAACGAATGTCCTGCATGCTGGTCGCATCTGGGTCAACAAACACATCGAACGGTGAGATGCGCTCAACGAATGGGCGGTCCTCTGTAATCTTGATTTCGCTCTCAGACACAGACTCTGGCGCTGTGGATGCGAGTTCGTCGGTGAACTCGTACTCGCCTTCTGAACGCTCAACAAATCGGTACCCGGTTTTGAGCCAGCCGTGCCCCACAACCAGCATGTCTTTTACTGCTCGGCGGAAATCACGCTGACAGTCATAATGCCGCCACCAATAGTTGACAATCGCCTCAGTCACCACCGCACGGTCAGCATCCTCATAACGCTTAGCGTTTACCGTAATCTTCGGATGATTCACCGAAACACTAGGACCTATCACGTTGATAGTAGCAAACGCAATGTTAACCAGCAGACGGTCCTCGTCTGCGGTCGTACGATAATGCTTTCCTCGATACAGGTTTATCATTCGTTCCCACAGGTCGTCGTAGTTTTCCTCACGACGCCACTGACGAGACTGCTCGATGCGGCTGCGGTACTTGGCGATAATGTCCCTGTTAGAAATTCGTGCCATTAGTTATTTTCCCTTTTACCCTCATGCCAGCCAATGTGCTGGTCCAACTTGGAAGCAACCCTGTCTATCCTGTTGCCAATTGATTTCAGAAGAATAGTGTTGTGTGCGTGCTGTTCGCTGTTTTCTTTCCGCAACCTATTCAAAATAACAACAACTGGTCCGGTAATAACTGCGACGATTATCGGTACCAGCCACTCCATAGCATCACATCCAGTTCGTCACAGGTTCGGCTTTATACCCGTTGATTGCCGCTTGTTCCACCGTTTGCCTCTGACGCTCACGGATAGTCGGGCCATGAAAGTCCTCTTGGCCATAAGTGAAACCCAAACGTATTGTTTTGACATGGCACTTAAAACAAACCTCTCCCCGCTTAGGTAATTCCTCGGCCTGAAAAGGCCGAGAACAATGCATACAGGTAAAATCTTCCATCAATACACCCCTCTTTCGTTACTCTGCGGTGTTATAAGACCCAATTGGCACCCGTTTAGGCTTTTCCTCACGGATAATGAACCTTTCCCACCACTCCATCGAGTTTTTCTTGGGTGGCAAATTGTGCCTGTACTCAGGCAACCACACATGCTTTAGCATCTGGTTGGCAATCGCCAACGACATCACCCTGTCATCATGGGGAGACCCATGCATCTTGCCGTTCTGGTCACGCACAAAGGTCCTAAGTTCCCCAATCGTGTTCTCACAAAACAAAGCCAACGATTCGTCCCTCAGGGACGCATTCAATTCGTCAATGGCCAGCGGCTTGGACACGCTGGTGGTTCTCCAACCCATACTGGAACTGGCCTCTGGGGCGACATGGTTCATTTTTCTTTGACGATAAATGTTTTTATACCCCACACGCTGAAGCGCCTTCAGGGTCGTCAAACCGTGGTTGTTGGACTCCACGCCAATCAGGGCGTGGTTAAAGAAATACCCAATCGCATTGAGAACCTCTTCACCGAACAGGTCTGGGTCAACATGACCGTGCCAATGAGCCACAATCATGCCTGTGTCCGCAGAAATCACATGAGCCGAACTGTAGTCACCATGCCCCAAACCTTCAGCAACGTCAGCCCCCACCACATACGCTTCACCAATCTCCGGAAAATCCCAAACAGCAAACTCTCCGCCATCCTCCACAAATGTAAAAGACTGGCGACCAACCCCATTGGTCAAATAACCACGCTCAGGTTCAATTGTCCCAATCGCTCTAAGAACATCCAAATCAAACACGGGGCGACCAGACCGAACAAACGCCTCATCAGGATTTGACGGATACTCCTGCGCCAACTGCCAATCCGCAAGGTCACGCTTCTTCGTCTCATACCACTCCTCGTCACGCTCACCAGCAGACCAAGGAAAAAACACACCCTTGAACCTGTTGTTCCCCGTTTGAGAACCAACCCACAGGGAATGGAAAATGTTGCCCTCACCATTAGCCGTACTCAGGCAGATGACACGACCACCCACATCGGCAATTGGTTCGATAGATGCCCACGCCTCATCAGCGTTCGGCAAAAACGCCATTTCGTCAATAACCACACGGTACACCGATTCACCACGAGCAGGGTCATTGCCGCTAGGCAACGACTCAATGGCCGAATCATTGGCAAATACCATCTTCAACTGATGGTCGGACAGCAACTCTGGTCCCCGCTGGCGAAGCCAGACGGGCATCATCTTGTAACCGTACTTGGTTTTCTGCAGCAACTTTGCTGCTTCTCGCTCTGTGCGTGAAAGCATAACCGTAAACCTGTCACCCCAAAAGAATGATTCCCAGAACACGAATGCGGCAGCCAGAGTGGAGAATCCAATCTGGCGTGCCTTCAACACAATGCTGTATCGTTCTTCAATCCAAACACGAGCGGTTTCTTCCTGCGCTTCACGTAGCACAAACTTGATTCGTCCACGTTCGGGATGGCGAATTGTCCAGTAAGTCGAACAGAAGTAAGAGAAGGCGTGCACAAGGTCGTCTGTGCTTGCGTCTTCTACGCCTCTACATTTGCGCCATTCCCGCTCATTGAGCAGGTCTGAAAGTTCCATTACTTCTTCTTAGCAACAGCCTTCTTTGCAGGCTTGCGGACACGACCGAAACGCTTGTCGGACGGGTCAAGCCAAGTGTAAATAACAGGCAACAGTGCTGCCAAACCAGCGGCAACCAACGCCTTCGGGTCACGCTCACCGCTAATAGCCAATGCAACTACGCCTGCGCCAAACACCTTGGCCCACGACTTCAACATTTGAATCTGCTCAGGCTTCAACTGTTATTTCCTTCCAACTCAAAGTTTCTTCATCCCAATAATGCGGACCTTCTGGCATCGGCACTGGTGCCTGCCAATCATGGTTCCCGTCCAAAGTCCATGACGGAAAAGGTTGCGGTGCGACGAACACATCGGCACCAGCATCGTATGTAAAACCGATACCAGCGTACTGTTTGCGGATGTTGTGGTTGTACGAGGTTTGCACCCAGCGTCCACCCAACAAACCTTCACAGAAGGCTTGACCTACTGCTTCCGATTCGTTGCCGTCTGCGTCCTTACAGTCGTCGTTACCAACGACGATGACCCTTAGGACTGTGTTAGTGTTGTCTAGTTCAGCGAAATGTGCCATAAGTTTTTTCCTACGAAATCTGGTATCTGATAATAACAATGCCAGAGCCACCAGCGTTGCTGTACGGAGGGTCATTTAGAGAAGCACCGCCACCACCACCAGTGTTTGCAGTTCCAGCAGTATTATAGTTTCCACCCCCACCGACTCCACCTGAAGTTCCGCTTACGCCAGTTGCGTAACCACAGCCAGAACCTCCACCACCGAAGTTTTCTGTGCTTCCACGAATTGTTGTTGAACGTCCGGCACCACCATTGTTGTTTGCGAGTGTTCCTGCAACTCCCGTTCCTCCGCCGCCAAATCCTCCATCGTAACCCTGTCGGGGCGGTCCAGCGATACCAGTACCAATTGCGTAGTTATACTGCCTTCCTCCTCCGCAACCACCATTGTTAGAGTTGCCGTTGGTAACAGAAGAACCACCACCAGTAACAGTTGCAACATCTTGTATTGACGTATTGCTTCCATTTCCAACATTTCCTCCAGCACCGACAGTTACTGTGTAACTCCTAGCCGTATGGATAAATTCGGGAGCCTGACTTTCCCCACTTTGTATTTGACCGCCAGCGCCTCCACCACCTGAGTAGCGCTGACCACCACCGCCACCAGCCTGAACAAGATAATCAATAGTTGTTTCTGTTCCTACTTCGGTTACGGTAAATGTTCCACTACTCGTAAAGGTGTGAATTTTATAAGTTGCTCCATTGATTAACTGAGTTGTTTCTGTTCCGCCAGTGGCAACGGTTGGTTTCCATCTGTTGCCAGTTGTTTCGGACACATACTTAGATACCCGTGTGCGACCACCTCTAGACATTTTGCTGCACCTCTATCCAATTAAGCAAATTTTCATCCCAATAATAATTTTTTTCATCTACTGGGTATGGCAACGGTGAATCCCATTTGCCATTGTTTCTAATCCAAGATGGGAAAGGCTGTGGTGGATAAAAATAACCTTCAACATAATCACCACCAATAAAAGCAGGATTATGCTCAGAATAAACAATCATGTTATTTTCAAGTTTGAAAGAATCATCAACAACAATAATGTTTTCAACAATACTGTTATTTAAAATTGCAACATTGCGAATCATGCTACATACCTTACAATAACAATTCCCGCTTTGCCTGCGCCGCCAGTTCCACCTGCGCCACCGCTGTAGCCGCCACCGCCGCCACCAGAACCAAACGATGTTGCCGCACTTGCTGTGGCGCTTGAGTTGCTGGCGTTACCGCCACCACCAGTACCGCCGGTACCAGCAGCGTTAATTTCGTTTCCACCACCACCACCAGCGGAAAAATGTGTCATTCCACTCAATGATGTAAGGCTGGAAAGATTTGTATCGATTGCCGTAAATGCTTTTCCAGCACCACCATTTCCCGCTGTTCCGCCAGATGCGCTAGTGCCAGCACCGCCAGCACCACCGCCACCACCAGCAGGATAAAAAGCACTTGGTGAACCATTGCCTCCAATGTTTGTGTTGGAACCCGAAGCACCGCCACCAGAAGCAGTAACTCCATTCTGTCCACCACCTCCACCGCCACCAGAACCACCAGTAGAGCCAGTGCTTGCGGTGTTGCCACCGCCACCTCCGCCATTTGATGTCAAGAATGCGCCAAATGAGGATGTTCCGCCAGTTCCGCCCTGACCTCCGCCACCAGAACCATTTGCTCCAACCGTTACAGTAACATTACCGGAAGAAACAGTAACAGTTTCATAACCAGAGGCAGGTTCTATTGCTGCTCCACCTCCACCTCCACAACGACCAGTAGCGCCACCACCGCCTCCGCCGCCACCGCCACCGACTGCCAGAACCTCAACGCTTCCACCATTGCTAAAACTTAAAGTTCCAGAAGAAGTAAACACATGGTACTTGTAGGCACCAATTGTGGTTGTTTCATTTCCACCAGTAGCGGAAGGTGGAGTAAAACGGTTTTGAGTCCAATCAGCAGTGTACTGAGAAACCCTAGAGCGCTGGTCCCAACGCAACGTCATACGACGAACCTACGCTTCGATACGGTTCACATACCCATGAATCGTGATGACATCCGCTGTAGCAGCAAACGCCTTCACAATCAACTGGGTGGCATTTCCCTTGATAAGAAGACCGGGAGCAATTAACACCAAACCAGACTCAGCAGCCACCGTCACCTCAATCAAGTCATCAGGAGCGCTAACGCCGCCCCACTCCACCGTCAACTTACGGGCAGTCGTATCCGAGTTCATCGCATACAACCAAATTTCGTCATAGGTAGTAGCGGTAGCCGAACCAGTATGAAGAGTTGTACCTGGCGTAGCCGTCGCAGCAACCTTAATGGGGCGACCATCGGTTGAACCGCTCAAAGTAATTTTGCTAAAAGTTGCCATACTAAAGAACTCCTTCGTTACCTATTACGAGAAAACCGAAACTTCGATGAGATTCGCCACAGCGGCAGGACCCGTGGCACCAGTTGCGCCAGTGGCACCAGTTTCACCTTGAATCCCTTGGATGCCCTGCTCGCCCTGAGGACCAGTTGCGCCTGTTGCACCCGTTTCACCTTGAGGACCCTGAGGGCCAGTTTCGCCCTGAATGCCCTGAATACCTTGCTCACCCTGAGCACCTGTTTCTCCCTGAGGTCCTTGAGGACCAGTCGGACCAGTCGGTCCCGCAGGTCCCGTCTCACCCTGAGGGCCAGCAGGCCCAGTCTCACCCTGCGGCCCCTGCTCACCCTGAGGTCCCTGAGGTCCGTATGGAGCCCGAGCATCCACAGCCGCATTGAAAGCGTTAGTCGAAACCACATGACCGACAACATTCGCCGCACTGATTTTCTTGGTCGTCGGTGTACCAGCATTATCAACAATAACTATAACATCATCGTCACCAAGACTTGTCTTGGCCGTAAGTTGTGAAATTTTCTTATCAGACATTACCCGCCTCCAGCATCACGAGACTTCCATCTTCTAAGAGCAAATCGTTACCATCCTCCAACTCAAGGTTAAACACCCCGGTATCCGCATCACTCCAATACCAGTTCGCAAGGTCACCCCAAGTCTCACCCTGAACACCCACAAACGACTTGTAATAGTCGTACTGTGCGGCACCACGAACACCCACCACCGTCCAGTGATGTGCCAGCAAGTCGCCCAACGTAGGGGCGACACTCGGGTACAACTGTCGCAAAGTAATAAACATCGCATCGTTAGTCTGCATCGTAATCCCTCATCTTTCTCGGCTCACCTTCACAACACGAATCCTTAAACCCACACTCCGGGCACAGCCAACGGGTAGCCACAGGCGGGTACTCGCAACCACACTCAGGGCATTCAATGGTGTTCAAACCGCCCTCAACTGTGTGCGCTGAGACTTCTCACGCTCAGCCATAACCGCAATCAACTGGTCCAACTCCTCGTCAGACAACTCGGCGGCCTTCTTGTTCGACTGGACAGTAACCGTAGGCGGAGCCATACGGTTCGTAGCCTGCAAATACAACTGCGCAGACTTCGTATCCCCATCCAAAGCCTTGGCGTACAGCGTGTCCAACAGCCTTGCCGTACGCTCAGGCGACCCTTGGATTTCATCCACCGCCGCCTTCCACTGAGCAATGAAGGCATCCTTCTTCTCCCAGCGGCGCAGGGTCGTTTCGTTGACACCGAGGTGCACGGCCATCTTGTGCTTGCTAGGAGGTGTTCGCTCGCTCGGGGCAGTGCACAGCCAATCCAAGTATTGCTGCTGTTGCGGTGTCAGCGTCAGTTCTTCGTTCTTACTCATCACCCTTTAGGAAGGTTTGTTACTTTCACAATCGCACAATCACAATTGCACAATGTAACGGAAGGGGGGGACTATAGGGGGGGAAGGGAAAACCCTGACCCAGACCGCCCCAAGGGGGCGGCTGGGGCACAAGCACAAGGAGTACAAAGTGAAGGGCAAAGGCAAAGACCCACGACTTGTTCGTGCTGGAGTCGCAGGCTTCAACAAACCTAAGCGAACCCCTGACCACCCAACCAAATCACACATCGTCGTCGCCAGAGACGGCAACCGAGTTAGGACAATTCGTTTTGGTCAGCAAGGTGTACGAACCAATCAAACAGTAGGCCAACGAGAACAGTTCGAATCACGCCACGCCAAAAACATTGCCAAAGGCAAAATGAGCGCAGCCTACTGGGCAGCCAAAGTAAAATGGGCACCCAGCAAAACCGCATCCCCATCAAAGAAATGGGTCAAAGGCTCCTAATGGCATACACAAAACCAGCACTACGAGACCGCATCAAAAAACAGGTCATGGCTGGCTCCCAAGGCGGCAAACCCGGACAATGGTCAGCCCGCAAAGCACAACTACTAGCACAACGCTACGAGAAAGCAGGCGGCGGCTACACCGGCAGCAAGACACCAGCACAAGCCAAACTCAGCAAATGGACCAAAGAGAAATGGCGCACCAGCGACGGCAAGCCAGCCCAACGGGCAGGCGGCACCACACGCTATTTACCCGACGCAGCATGGAACAAACTTAGCGCTTCAGAAAAAGCAGCAACCAACCGCAAAAAGATAGG